>Ga0209219_1000028_pt1 | contig 53054 bp, 49 predicted proteins | sample BlaSpr_A8_OM1_M1_FD_187973 | JGI IMG/M metagenome (GOLD analysis project Ga0209219, IMG submission 187973) | Forest soil microbial communities from Thunder Bay, Ontario, Canada - Black Spruce, Ontario site 2_A8_OM1_M1 (SPAdes) (version 2) | ecosystem: Environmental > Terrestrial > Soil > Boreal... | reverse complement strand
CCGCCCGCCGTGGTGGCCGGAGGATCAACGCTGGTCCGCACCCGACGGCGAGACCTGGAGGCGCCACGGCCGGAGGTTCGCGCGACGCATCGGATGCTTCGTCGGACTGGCCCTGCTGGTGGTGCTCAGCGCCATGGTGGGCGTGATCTGGCTGGTGCTCAGCATCTTCAGGGTGGTCAGCTCCGCTCCGCTGTCGACCGCGCTGGCGGTCACCGCGCTTGCGCTCGGGGCCGTGGTCGTCCTGGTCGCGCTCCTCGTCCTGCGCCGGCTCGCGGCACCGGTCGGGGCGCTCATCGAGGGCGCTCACCGCATCGAACAGGGCGACTACTCGGCTCGCGTCCCAGTGCGCGGCCCGGCTGATGTACGGTCGCTCGCCCGCGCCCTCAACGACATGAGCGGCCGTCTCGAGGCCGAGGAGACGCGGCGACGCTCGGTGGTCGCCGACATCGCCCACGAGTTGCGCACTCCGCTCACCATTATCCGTGGTCAGGCTGAGGCGATCGCCGACGGCATCTACCCGGCGGACGCCGAGCACATGGCGCCGATTGTCGGCGCGACCGAGTCGCTCGAGATGCTGATCACCGACCTCGGCACGCTGACCCTGCTCGAAGGCGGCACGCTGCGTCTCCACCGCGAGCCGATCGATGTCGACGTGCTGGTCAACGAGACCCTCGACGCGTTCCGCCCCGAGGCGTCCGCGGCCGGCGTCAGCCTCACCGAGGCGGTCGACGCGAACCTCCCGCCCATCGACGCGGACCCTGGACGCATTCGCGGAGTTCTGGGCAATCTTGTCACCAATGCCCTGAATCACACTCGCAAGGGCGGTCATATCCGGGTCGAGGGGAGCGTGGCAGGTGATTCGGTGCGTCTCACCGTGCGCGATGACGGCGAGGGCATCCCGGCGGACCTGCTGCCTCGGGTCTTCGATCGCTTCGTCAAGGCTCCGGGATCAACGGGTTCCGGTCTGGGACTGGCGATCGTCCGCGACGTGGTCGAAGCGCACGGCGGCTCGGTGGCGGCGACGAGTCGCGTGGGGGAGGGCACCGCGATCAGCCTGACCCTGCCCGCGACGACGGCTGGGCCGACGGCGTCCGTACCCTTGCAGCCGTGACCGACCAACCTGCCACCGACTGGAAGCGCTGGCTCGACCGCTGGGACGCCCAGCAGCAGCGCCACATCCCGGACCGCGAGGAGCGCTTCAACGCCATCGTCGATGCCCTCGCGGCCTTCGCGGGCGGCGCACCACGCGTGCTCGACCTCGGCTGCGGTCCAGGTTCGCTGAGCGCGCGCATCCTCGGGCGCCTGCCAGGAGCAACCGTGGTGGCGATCGACACCGATCCGGTGTTGCTGGCGATCGGTCGTGGCGCGCTCGGCGGCAACGATCGTCTGCGCTTCATCGACACCGACCTGCGGGCGGATTGGGTGAGCTCGCTGCCGGACCCCGGCCCATACGACGCCGCTGTCTCGACGACAGCGCTGCACTGGCTCGGCCTCGAGCATCTGCTGCGTCTCTACCGCACCCTCGGGAGCGTGCTGCGTCCCGGCGCGGTGTTCCTTGATGGCGACCGCCTCGACTTCGATCACGATCAGGCCAGGATCGCCGCCGGAGTCACCGAGGTGCGACCCGCGTGGCCGGATGCTCCCGAGGGCTCCGAGGACTACGACGCGTGGTGGTCGGCGGCGGTGGCGGAGCCCGCGCTGGCGGCCGAGGTTGTGGAGCGAGCCCGCCGTGCGCACGACCATCCTCACGGCGACAACGCGCACAGCTACGAGTTCCACCGAGCCGCGTTGTTCGCGGCCGGATTCGCCGAGGCCGCCACCATCTGGCAGCATCTTTCCAACCGCGTCCTCATCGCGATTCGCTGAGCAGGTGCGATGCTCGAGATCGCCGGGATCGATGTGCGCTTCGACGGCGTCGTCGCTCTCGACGCAGTCTCACTGACCCTCCCGGCCAATCAGATCGTCGGCGTCATCGGCCCGAACGGGGCCGGCAAGACGACGCTCTTCAACGCGGTGTGCCGGTTCGTGACGCCGGTCGCGGGGACGATCACCTTTCGCGGCGAGTCGCTGCTGAACGTACCGGCCTGGCGTCTGGCGCACATGGGCATCGCCAGGACGCTCCAGGGGCTCGGGATGTGGGCCACGTTCACCGTGCTCGAGAACGTCATGGCCGGCGCTCCGTCGCGCACGCGCCTCGTCGCCGACGCGCTCGCGCTGCCCAGTGCGGACCGTCGTGCCGCGGCCCTGCGACTCGAGGCGATGTCGAACCTCGAGGAGCTCGGCATCGCTGACCGAGCCAACACGTTTCCGGCTTCGCTGCCACACGGGTTGCAGAAGCGCGTGAGCATCGCCCGGGCGTTGATGGCACGGCCCGCACTGCTGCTCCTCGACGAGCCGGCAAGCGGACTCTCCACCGCCGACGTGGACCAGCTCATCGCGCTGCTGAGAAAGCTCCGCGAACGCATGTCGATCGCCCTGGTCGAGCACCACGTGGACATGGTCATGGCGGTGAGCGACAGCATCACGGTCCTCAATCTCGGCCGCGTCATCGCGTCCGGGTCTCCCGACCAGATTCGTGCCAACCCCGATGTCGCGACCGCATATCTCGGTCAAGAGGTTGCGCGTGCTTGAGGTGCACAACCTCACGGTTGCCTACGGCGGAGTTGTCGCGCTCGACGATGTGTCGTTCTCCGTGCCCGACGGCAGCATCACGACCGTGCTCGGGGCCAACGGAGCCGGCAAGACCACGCTGGTCCGCGCCATCTCGGGGCTCGCGAAAGCACGCCACGGGTCGGTGCTGCTCGGGGGCAGCGAGCTCCTCGGGCGTGCCCCGGAGGCGATCGCCCGGCTCGGTGTCGGCCACGTTCCCGAGGGCCACGGCATCATCGGCGAGCTGACCGTCGACGAGAACCTTCGTCTCGGCGGCCTGTGGCGTCGCGAGCGCGGCGAACAACGGACCGCGATCGACGAGGCGTACGAGCTCTTCCCTCCGCTGCTCACCCGGCGCCGGCTGCAGGCCTCGCATCTGAGCGGTGGCGAGCGACAGATGCTTTCCATCGGTAGGGCGCTGGTGGGGCGGCCGGTCGCCCTGCTGCTCGACGAGCCGTCGCTCGGGCTCGCCTCAAATCTGCTCGCGCTGATCATGCGTCGACTCAAGGCACTGGTCACGTCTCGCGCATTGACCGTGCTGCTGATCGAGCAGAACGCACGCTCAGCGCTCTCGGTCGCCGACCAGGCGGTGGTGCTGTCGCTCGGTCAGGTGGCGATGATCGAGAGAGCCGATCGCCTCGCCGGCGACGACGCGCTGCGCCACGCCTACCTGGGCTTCTGAGTGCATCTCCTCGTCATCTACACCGTCGATGGCGTGGTCAACGGCATGGTGTACGCGGCCGTTGCACTCGCGCTGGTGATGATCTGGCGCGCGACTCGGGTCGTCAACTACGCGCAGGGCGCGATGGCGATGTTCACCACCTACATCGCGCTGGTCGCGATCCAGCATGGCGCCACGTACTGGCTCGCATTCGTCATCGCGCTGCTTGCCGGCTTCGTGATCGGCGCGGTGACCGAGCGCGTCCTGGTGCGGCCGGTGGAGTCACGGCCACCGCTCAACGCGGTCATCCTGACGCTCGGCGTGCTCATCGTCCTCGAGGCGGTGGCACCGATGCTGTTCGGCGGCCAGACCCAGTCCTTCCCCGTCCCAGTGTCGAACGTCGACATCGTTGTGGGGTCGACGGATCTCAATGTCTCACCGTTCGCACTGTTCACCGTCGGCGCCGTCATCGTAGCGATGCTCGTACTCTTCGTCGTGTTTCAGCGCACCACCTTGGGGTTGCGCATGCGTGCCGCGGCCTTCAACCCGGAGATCGCGCGCATCCTCGGGATCCGCGTCGGCAGGATGCTCACGCTGGGGTGGGGACTCGCTGCGCTGCTCGGCGCACTCGCCGGGCTGCTGGCCGCGCCGGCGACCCTGCTCTACCCGAACAACATGGACGAGGTGCTCGTCCTCGGTTTCACCGGCGCCGTCATCGGGGGTCTCGACAACCCGGTCGGCGCGGTAATCGGTGCGCTGGCCGTAGGACTCGCGCTCAGCTATGTGAGCGGCTACATCGGGTCGGACGTCGCTCCGCTGGGCGGCCTGGTGATCCTCATCGCCGTGCTCATGGTGCGTCCCCAGGGATTGTTCACATTGGGACGGCAGCGCCAGGTATGAGCTCGACACTGGTGCGGCACGGCCTGTTCTTCGTCATCATCGCGGCACTGCTCGCCGTGCTCACCGGCCTTGTCTTTGACGCGTACACGAATTACAACGTCGCCGGGATTGCCATCTTCGCAATCTCCGCAGCCGGCCTGACGGTGCTCACAGGCGTCAACGGCCAGGTGTCGCTCGGCCATGGAGCGCTGATGATGATCGGCGCCTACACGACGTCGGTGCTGCTGCAGTGGCATCCAGACCTGCCCATGCTGCTCGCGCTCCTCGCCTCGATTGCCACCACCGGTGTGGCGGGCGCGATCATCGGGATTGCCGGAGCGCGGTTACGCGGGCCCTACCTGGCCGGGGCGACACTCGCGCTCGCGCTCGCGCTGCCTCAGGTGCCGACGCATTTCGCGAGCTTGTTCGGCGGCAACCAGGGAATCATCGTCCCCGCGCCGGCAGCGCCCGGCGTGCTCGGTGCGGGTTTTCCTCCGGACCAATGGCTGGCGTGGGTCTGTCTCGCCGCCGCCCTGGTGACGCTCTTCTTGCTCGCCAATCTGGTTCGCGGCGGCACGGGACGCAGGTTGCGCATGGTGCGCGACAACGAGGTCGCCGCGCGCCTGGCGGGGGTCGACGTGGCGCGCACTCAGGTGCTCGCATTCGTGATCAGCGCTGTGTGCGCGGGCCTGGCCGGATCATTGTTCGCCTACTGGGTGGGCATCACGTCGCCGGCCGGTTTCACCCTCAACCTGTCCCTCTCGCTGCTCACCGCGATCGTCATCGGCGGTCTCGGCAGCCTGTTGGGCGCGGTGCTCGGCGCCGTCGTGCTCGTCTACCTGCCGGTATGGACGGGGGGCTTGGCGAGCAGTCTCAACCTCGCGAGCAATGTCGCCAACAACGTCCCGCTCGCTGTCTACGGCGTCGTGCTCATCGCCGCGATCCTCGTCTTCCCGCGCGGCATCGCCGGTGGCATTGCCTCAGCCCGGCAGGCGCTGACCAAGACGGTTGGCAGCAGGCGTCGGGCGAGTACCCTGCCCGGAGCCCCGGCACCGTGACTGCACCACGGGCATACACTGCGGCACGGGCACACGCAAGGAGCACATGGATGCGACCGCAGCTCGAAAGGTCAAGGACCTGGGCGGCAGCCGCCGCAGGTATGGGAGCCGCACTGCTCACCGCCGCGTGCGGTAGCGGATCGTCGGGGTCCGGCAATCAGGCGTCGGCGCCGGGTGTCACGGCGACATCGGTCACCATCGGGAGCACGCAGCCGCTCACCGGTCCCGCGGCAGCGGGCTACTCGGAGATCGCCCCGGCATCCAACGCGTACTTCAAGTATGTCAACGCCCATGGTGGTGTCTTCGGCCGGAGCATCAACTACATCTACCTGGATGACGGCTACAACCCGACCAACACGGCGACGCAGACCCGAAAGCTCGTGTTGCAGGACCACGTGTTCGCCATGTACAGCGCGCTCGGGACCCCGACCCACCTCGCGGTGGTCCAGTATCTCAACAGCGAGAAGATCCCGGACCTGTTCGTCGCCTCGGGCTGCAACTGCTGGAACAACGTCACGCAGTACCCGCAGACCTTCGGCTGGCAGCCCGATTACACCGTCGAGGGGAAGATCCTCGGCCAGTATGTCGCGCAGCACTTTCCCGGCAAGAAGGTCGGCTTCTTCGCCCAAGGCCCGAACGACGAGTTCGGAACCGACGGTGTGGTGGGTGCGACCGACACGCTCCAGGGTGGCGCCGTCAACCTGGTGACCACGCCGCAGTACTACACACCGACCGCGGCCGGAGCGATGGCGGTCGGCACCGCGATCGCCAAGCTGCAGGCGCAGGGTGTGCAGGTCATCGTCAGCTTCTCGATCCCGTCGTTCACAGCGGTGGCCGAGGCGAGTGCCGCCAAGCTGAACTATCACCCGACCTTCGTGGTGAGCAACGTCGGCACCGATCCCCCCACCCTGATCTCCATCCTCACCAGCGGCGCGCTCGGCGCCAAGCTGCCCGCTGCGCTGATCGCCGGCACGATCACCGACACCTACCTTCCCGCGCAGACCGACGCCACCAATCCGTGGATCTCCCTGTTCAAGGGCATCAAGGCCACGTACGCGCCGAGCCTGCCGTGGGACGGCAACGTTCTCTACGGCTTCGCCGCCGCGTTCACGTTCGTGCAGGCACTCAAGGCGGCGGGCCAGAACCCGACTCGAGCGGGCATCATCAGCGCGATTGAGAACGGTCATTGGACCGACGGCCCGGGGTTGAGTCCCTACGGGTACTCATCGAGCAATCATCTCGGCTTGACCGGAGTGCAGATCGTGACCATCGGCGCAGACGGCACCGAGACAACGACCGGGCCGGTGCAGATCACCGACGACACCGCGACCGGTCCGATCACCACTTATTCGGGTACGCCGTCGGTACCGCCTGCGAACGGCATTCCCAGCGACTGAGCGATCGATGCTGTAGTTCGATGCGAGTTTTCGCGCGGACCTTGCTCGGCCGGCCGCTCCCCACCAGCGCAGAGGGTCGTGAGCGTCTGACCAAGGCCGCGGCGATCGGCGCCTTCGGCCTCGACGCGCTGTCATCGGTGGCCTACGGGCCGGACGAGATCCTCTACGTCCTCCTGCTCGCGGGGTCGGCCGGGCTCGCATTTGACGTGCCGATCGCCGGCGCGATCGCCCTGCTCCTCGCCATCGTGGCCTTCTCATATCGGCAGACGATCCACGCGTATCCGAACGGAGGCGGATCCTTCACGGTTGCCAGCAGGAATCTCGGGCGCACCGCCGGCCTGTTCGCCGCCGCTGCGCTGATGGTCGATTACCTGACCACGGTTGCGGTATCGGTGACCGCGGGGGTAGCGGCGCTGGTCGCGTTCGCACCCGCGCTCAATACCTATCGCGTGGTCTTGGACGTGATCGCCATCGTGGTGCTGGCCTTCATCAACTTGCGCGGGGTGCGCGAGGCTGGGGCAGCGTTCATCATCCCGACCTATATCTTCGTGCTCTCCCTCGCGGGGCTGCTGATCCTCGGCGCCGTTCGCATTGCCAGCGGGCATGCGCCCCCGCCGCTGCACGCGATTCCCCATGCAACCGAGGCGGTGAGCGCCGTGCTCGTCCTCCGCGCATTTGCGGGCGGCTGCACCGCCATGACCGGGGTCGAAGCGATCGCCAACGGGGTGCCCGCGTTCCAGCCTCCGGAGTCGCGCAACGCGGCACGAACCTTGACGATCCTGGCACTGCTCCTGGTGATGCTGTTTCTTGGCGTGGCGTTGATCGGCCGCACCATCGGTGCGGTCCCCACCGATCAGACCAACGTGATCGCCCAGATCGGCCAGGCGATGGCGCCGAATAGCCCGCTGTTCTTCATCGTGCAGATGTCGTCAGCGGCGATCCTGCTGCTTGCGGCCAACACCTCGTTCAACGGGTTTCCGCGTCTCGCAGCGGTGATGGCTCACGACGGGTACTTCCCTCATCAATTCAGCCATCGCGGGATGCGGCTCGCCTACTCCAACGGCATCATCGTCATCGCCGTCCTCGCGATTGCGCTGGTGATCCTCTTCGGTGGCAGTACGCACGCGTTGATTCCGCTGTACGCGGTCGGGGTGTTCATCTGCTTCACGCTGTCGCAGGCGGGCATGGTGGTGCACTGGTTGCACCACCACGAGACCCGCTGGCGGTTCAAGCTGCTTGTCAACGGGTTCGGAGCCGCGACCACCGGCGTGGTTGCGCTGATCGTGGCGAGCACCAAGTTCGTCCAGGGCGCTTGGATCGTGCTCGTGCTCGTGCCCTTGCTGGCGGCGCTGTTCTGGTCGATCCACCATCACTACGTGCTCGTACAGAGAGAGTTGGCGCAGCTGCCGGAGCGCAGACCGGTGGGCAAGCAGCGCGTGATCGTCCCCATCAACGATCTCAACGCGGCCACCGCGGCGGCGGTCGACTACGCGCTGAGCATCACCACGCCGCGCAGGATCATCGCGGTGCACGTGCGCGTCGACGCGGAGGAGGAGCCCGATGAAACGCTGCCCGCGCGCTGGAAGGCATGGGCGCCGACCATCGAACTGCGCATCGTCCCGTCGCCCTATCGGGAGCTGATCACCCCGGTCATCAAGGTCATCGACGGATGCCATCGCGAAGGAGATCACACGGTCACGGTTGTAATTCCGGAGGTGCTGACGGGTGCCTGGTACGAGTCGCTGCTGCACAACCAGAAACAGCTGGCGTTCAAGCTGGCGCTGCTCTATCAGTCGGGCGTCGTGGTGACGTCGGTGCCGTTCAAGCTTCGTAAACGAAAGTAGGTTCAGTCGCGATGCTTGGTGCGCTTGATCCTGCGGTGCACGGACATGAAGGTCCGCCCTCGATAGCGGCTGTCGGGCCGCGGACGGGTCGGAGGCAGCGTTGAGCCCCACCAGAGGAGCGCGCCGATCCCAAGTGCGAGCACGAGCAGGAGGATGACGCCGGCCACCGCTCAGGCCCGGTGGCGCAGGAGCTGCACGCCCCTGACCGCGAGCCTCCACCCGAAGACGGCGAGCCCGATAAATGCGTACGCAACGACGATGAACGCGACCGGCGTGGCGCGCTGGGTGATCAGCGCCCGGAGCAGCAGCGCCAGCGCCGTGCCCGCGACCCAGGTCGCCGCCAGCGGGAGCGGGCGATTCGGCCACGACGCATAGAGACGGTTCGCCGCCGCTGCGGCGAACCATCCGAGCAGGAACGGCCAGAGCACCGTGAGGTACCAGGTGATCCCGGAGCTGAGATCGTGACTGGCGCGACCGAGCAGGACGAATACCGCCAGGCACGCGGCGTCGGCTGCGGCGACGGGAAGCACCGTTCTAGGCTGCATGCGTGGCGAACATAGCAGGCGGTGAGCGACAGGATCAGGAGCGCGTTCGTGCCGGCTACGACGCGGTCGCCGATGCGTACGTGGAGCGGGTCCACGACGAGCTGCGCCATAAACCGCTGGATCGGGCCCTGCTGGCGGCGTTCGCGGAGCAGGTCCAGGCAGAGAACGGCGCCCATGCCGCGGTGTGCGACATGGGCACGGGTCCTGGGCATGTCGGCGCGTTTCTGGCGGAACGCGGCGTCACGGTCACGGGCATCGACCTCTCGCCCGCAATGATCGAACGGGCGCGAGCCCTCCACCCCGAGATGACCTTCGAGGTGGGCACCATGACCGGCCTGCACGTCGCCGACCACCGCTACAACGGCATGGTCGCCTTCTATTCGATCATCCACCTCACCACCGACGCCGAGGTCCGCATCGCGCTGCGCGAGTTCCACAGGGTCGTCGCCGGCAACGGACTACTGCTGGTCGCCGTGCACCTCGGCGAGCGGGGAGACGCGACCGTCCACGCCGACGACATGCTCGGGGTGAGCGTCGACATGGATTTCCGCTACTTCGACCCCGACCGTCTGGAGGCGGAGATCAGTTCGTCCGGCTTCGTCGTTGAGGCGCGGCTGGTGCGCGCGCCGTACAAGGACGTCGAGGTGCAGACCACACGCGCGTACCTGCTCGCCCGAAAGATCGGCGAGACCCCTCCCGGCAAAACCCCTCCCGGCAAAACTTGACTTCGCCGGTCAGGATTCCATACGATCGATGAAGACATGGCTGGGGTATTGCTGTTGACTCGCCGGCGCTGGCTCGATTGGGGACGCTCCCGGTCCGACAGGGCAGTCTGTCCGGCCTAGCCCGGGCAGTCCCCGGCGCGCGAACGTCGCCGCGCCCTCGTCCGTCACGCCCAACCGCGCGGCACCGCGCCGCTCGAACAGCAAAACCGCTTACAGGAGTTCTCGTTTCATGACTGAATACGCTCACCCGGAGGTTCTGGTCACCACCGACTGGCTGGCCGATCACCTCACCGACCCGCAGATCCGGATCCTCGAGGTCGACTACGACCCATCGGCCGCATACGAGCTCGGTCACATTCCCGGCGCCGAGCTGGTCGACTGGAAACGCGACATCAACCACCCCGTCCGCCGCGACATCCTTTCGAAGGCGCAATTCGAGCAGCTCCTGTCGCGCGTCGGCGCGACCCGAGACACGACGCTGGTGCTCTATGGCGACTTCCGCAACTGGTTTGCCGCATTCGCGTTCTGGACCTTCCGCATCTACGGCCACCAGGACATCCGCCTGCTCAACGGCGGACGCCGCAAGTGGATCGAGGAAGGACGCGAGGTCACCGAAGCGGCGCCGTCGTTCACTCCGAGCTCATACGTCGCAGCGGATGCCGACGCCTCGATCCGTGCCTTCCGCGGTGACGTTGAGAAAGCGGTCGGGGAAGAGGGGCGCGCGCTCGTGGACGTGCGCTCACCGGCAGAGTTCAAGGGCGAGATCTCCGCACCGCCGGAGTATTCCAACGAGGGTGCACAGCGCAGCGGGCATATTCCCGGGGCTGCGAACATCCCGTGGGCGCAGGCAATCCAGGACGACGACACGTTCAAGTCCGCCGACGCGCTCCGAGACCTCTATGCCGCGCAGGGTGTGACCGGCGACAAGTCGGTGATCACCTATTGCCGGATCGGCGAGCGGTCCTCGCACACCTGGTTTGTGCTGACGCACCTCCTCGGCTTCCCCCGCGTCAGCAACTACGACGGGTCATGGAGTGAGTGGGGCAACTCGGTTGGCCTGCCCATCGAGAAGGAAGTCCGCGAAGCCGTCGCGGTCTGATCCGACAGCTGCACGACGGGCGTCCCGGTGAGGGTGACCTCGCCGGGGCGCCGCCGGACCACGTCGACGGCGACGGTGCCGAACAGGTAGATGCCGGCGGCGACAACGGTGGTGCCGATCACCAGGGAGCTCCAGCCCACCACATTGACCAGCGCCGCCGCGGCGACGGCGCCGGCGAGCATGCCTGAATAGAGCAGCAGCCGCAGCACGCCGCTGACCCGCCCGAGGATCTCGGGACGCACGCGCTCCTGCACGGCGGTCTGCCCGCGGGTCTGGTACAGCGCCGCTGCGGCGGTGCTGAAGGCGAGCAGGGCGAGAGCTGGAACGAGGCCGCCGACCAGGGCGAAGAGCCCAAGCGGGACAACCTCGAGCAGGAACCCGATCGAGATGCCGGCCGCGCCGATCGTCGGGGGCTTCCAGCGCAGCAGTGCGAGGCTCCCGGCGACACCGCCGGCGCCCACCGCGGCGTAGAGCCAGCCCACCGCGGTGTCCTGCCCGAAGCGCTGCGCGGCGGCCACGACCAGGATCGCCTGGAGCGCGGTGATCACCGCTGCGCTGCAGAAGAACGATGCACCCAGGGCGCGAAGCATCGGGTCGCGGATCACCACGCGCAGGGCCGGCGAGCGCTCGCTCACGGACGGCCGGGCGTCGCGCAGCGGCGCCACCCGGAGCGAGAGCATGAGCAGGCCCGCGAGCACGAACGACCCGGCGTCGAAGGCGATGAGCGTCTCGGGCTGGAGCCAGGCCAGCAGCAGCGCTCCGGCTGCCGGGGCGACCAGCACGCTCGATTCGAAGAGCCCGGAGTAGGTCGCGTTGACCCGCATCAGCCGCGCGCGCGTGGTGACCCGAGGGATGCTCGCGGCATACCCCGGCTGTGCCATCGAGCCCAGGAACTGCGCTCCGGCCACCGCCGCGAAGATCGCCCAGATCGTCCCGGTAGCGGCGCAGATGACGATTGCCCCGGTGAGCACCCCCTGCAGGAGTGCGCACACGCCGGCGACGCGTGCAGGCCCGAAGCGGTCCGCGAGGATCCCGCCCGGGGTGGGACCGAGGACTCGAGGCGCGACCTTGGCGAGGATGTAGAGCGCGGGCGCCTCGGGTTGGTGGGTGAGGCGAAACAGGAGCACGGCGAGAGCGACGACGGTGAGCCAGTCGCCGTAGGTCGAGACCCCGGCGGCGATGAGCAGGCGAACGGAACGATCGGCCTGGGGCTTGTCGGGACGGGCCGTGGGGGAGAAGCGGGCGGTGTCGATCGGCATGTGTGCTCCGTATCCCGTGGCGACAAACGTGCGCGACGCCGCGGGCAGCTTCCCACGACGTCGCACCAAACGGATTCACATACCCCGAATCAGTCGGGGCTCAACACGCTGGGATCAGGCCCAGCCGCAGCCGTCCGCCGCCATATTTGCCTCCATGGTTCCGCCGGCACCGGGGTAGCCTCGACATGCGTGTGGCGAGACCGGCGTGCGGATGATGCCGGTCAGCGAAGTGTCCCGGACGCGTCGTTCGCTGCCGGGTTTACCTGTCTTGTCCAGGAGTTAATAGTTCTTTGCCTGGATACACGTCGCTTTCCGGCGTGCAGTCGGCAAGCTGAGATCAGCCGGTCGATCGGCGACCTTCGCTCACCGCGGTAAAGAAGAGCAACGTCGCGCTTGCGGCGCAGACGACGAGCACCGTCGACTGCCACCCAAGCGGCTGCACGAGTGCGAGCGTCGCAACCGCACCAGCGAGCATGCCGACGTAGATCGCGAAGCCGATCACCGCGTTTGCCCGAGCGAGGGCGCCGGGCGGAACCCGTTGCTGCAGGCCAACGGTGCCTCGCGTCTGATAGAGGGTCGCGCCGAAGGAGCTCGCGAACAGGAGCAGCATCGCCAGCGGCAGGTTGGAGACGAACACGAACAGGGCGAGCGGGGCCAGCTCGAGTAAGGATGGCCCGATGATCCAGAGCAATCCGACCCGTACCGGAGTCCTGCGGATCACCGGGAAGGTCCCCAGAAGACCTCCGGCCCCCACGGCTGCGTACAGCCAACCGACCACAGTGTCGTGACCGAAGTGCTGGGCGGCCGCGACCACGAGAACCGCCTGGAGCGCAGTCACGGCTGCCGGGTTCGCCACCGACGCGGCAGCGAGAAAACGAAGCATCGGGTCGCGGACGACCAGCCGAAGTCCGATCCGGGCGTCCCGCGGCGTTGCGACGTCGTTCCCGGCTCCTCGCGCGACTTTGAGGAGGGTTGCGAGCAACGCCGCGGCCACCAGAAACGACACCGCATCCACACCTATCAGGATTTCTGGCGCCGCAAAGGGGAGTACCAATGCCCCGACAGCGGGCCCAACCAGGATGCTGGAGCTCTGCAGAGCAGAATAGGCGCCCTGCACGCGCCCCAGCCGGTCCGGGGTGGTGAGCCGGGGTACGAGGGCCCCATAACAGGGTTGCGCCGCTGAGCCGAGCAACTGCGAGACGACGACAGCTGCGTAGATCCCCCATACGAGCCGGTTCTCCGCGAAGAGCACGATGGACGCGGTGACCATCGCCTGGAGCAGCGCGCACGCTGCGGCGACGCGAGCCGGTCCGTAACGGTCGGCGAGCGCCCCCCCGGGGAGTGGGCCAACAACACGCGGCGCGGCCCGAGCAACGACATAGAGCGCCGGCCCGACCGGCGAGGCGGTGAGGCGATACAGCAACACCACCAATGCCACCGTGGTCAGCCAGTCGCCAACGAACGACATGCCCGACGCAGCGAGGAAGCGAACTACCGGACTGAACGTCCGAGCGCGTGCATGTAGCTTCGAGGGAGTATCCGCCGATGCTCTCAGCGTCACGGTCCCTCCGAGAGTGTTGACGTGTGTCGCAAAGCGTACGCGTCAATCCGCCAGACAGGAGCCGAATGCGCCATCGCGCACCCGGCGGCCCGTTTGCCGACCCCTCCGTGATGGTGACGCAATCGACCCGTTATGGGCTCGTCACGGAACCATCCAAAGAATCGTCACACACGAGCCTTACAGTAGGGCCCGGGTGAACCTAGCTACCAGCTGGCGTTGTCGCCCCAATTAGCCATGGGTACCTCCGTGCAAAGTGCGCCGCGGGGAGCGTGAGACCTCGTCTGCGACGCAGTGGCTGTTGGCCGTACTGTAACGCTCTATGCGATCTCCAGGCTTAAGACCTACGCTTTGATCTCGCATTCACAATTGTTTGCAGAATCATCGCGTTAGATTAAGCTGACGCGAGCGACGCGATGCGAACTCCAAACACGTCAAACGCGAGCAATGGAGCCATATTTCGCATGCTCCGTGTGGCCGACGATCCTGTCGCATATCGCACCGAACGCGAAGGCCGAGCATAGGATCATCCCGTGGCACAGGATGTTGCCCCGACCTCTCGCGGCGTGATTGCCACGCGCCCAGTCGAGCGTGTCGTCGCGTTTCTCAACAGGACCCACCTGCTTCCTCCGAGTGCGATTCCTGGGCGGGTCGCGCTGACCCCGCAGTTGGTGGCCTACGTCGCGTCGGTGGCGGTCGTCGCTGTCGTGGTGGCCGTGGTCTCGCTACTCACGGTTGGTTGGAACCATGAGTGGAACACCCTCGCCGCCGGATCGGTAGCGACGTTTCTGATGGCGGTATACGCGGTGCGCTCGCTCCCGGGATCAACGTTCGTCTGGTCCCCGTCAGTTTTCGTCAACCTTGGCTTGTCGGTAACCCTTGGCCCGATCGGCGCCGCCGCCGCCGCAGTGGGCGAGGCACTTGGGGTTGCGAGCCGTACCAGGAACGGTTGGTTTCGAACGATTTTCAACGTCTCCAACCATTTCCTGTCAAACGTCTCAGCGTATGCAGCGTTTGCGGGAGTGGAGGCGCTGCTGGGAAAAAGCGCGGCAGCCGAGCTGGGCGCAGGGTTGGTTGCCGGCATCACGCAATGGGTTGTGAACCACTTCCTGATGACGGCGGTGATCCGCATATCCGATCCGAGCGTCAACCTGTCCCGGATCCTCCGCAACAGCCTCCGGGTCTTCCCTTACAGCATCGGCTACGGTCTCGCCGCGTTCACCTTCGTCTTCATGGACAAGGACGCGGGGGTGGTCGGATTCATGGCGGTCCTGGTTCCGATCATCCTGTTGCAGGGCTATCTCCTGCAGTTCGCCCGCGAAGCGACAGCTCATGAGGAGCAGCGCGCTGCTCATCAGCGCGAGCGGGAGGAGCTACTTCGAAAGGAGGCAGAGGCATCGGAGCGGGAACGCACCAAGATTGCCGGTGACCTCCACGACGGCGTGGTCCAGAACCTCGCCGGCTTGGCATTCGCGCTGTCCGCTGAGGCCTCGCAGATGAAAGCGCAAGCGGGTCCGGTCAATGGACGCGACGAGTTGATCGAATTGCTCGAGACCTCCGCCATGGAGACGCGCGGGGCCATGACTGACCTGCGCACGCTGATCATCGACCTGGCGCCCCCGACCCTCCGCCGCGAAGGTCTGGAGGCCGCGCTGCTCGAGGTGCTGCGCGAGATCAAGCGCAAGGGAACCAATACCAGGCTCGATCTTCCCCCCAACCTTCGCCTCCGGAAGGATCGCGCGGCGCTCATCTTCCGCGTGGCTCAGGAGGTGCTCCGCAACGTCGCCGCGCACGCCCACGCCAAAAACGTCAGCGTGGAGCTGACCACCGAGGACGCCTCCGCGATCCTCTGCATCCAGGACGACGGCAAGGGGTTCAGCGAGGCCGACATTGCACGCCGTCGCGCCGACGGTCACCTCGGGACGTCGGCGATCGTCGATCTCGCCGAGGAAGCCGGTGGCACGCTCACCATCGATTCGGAGCCCGGTCGGGGCACACTGGTCGTATTGACGCTGCCCATCGGGTAGAGTGATCTCGGATGCCCCAAGCAGCCATACGCGTCATGATCGTGGACGACCATCCGGTCGTTCGCAAGGGGCTCGCTTCATTTCTGGGCCACGAGCCCGATATCGAAGTGGTCGGCCTCGCTGACTCCGGCGAACATGCCTTGGAGATGGCGCTCGAAGTGCATCCCGACATCGTGTTGATGGACCTGTCGATGCCCGGCATGGGTGGGATCGAAGCCACCCGCCGGCTCGTCGAGGCCGAGCCGCAGACGCGGGTGATGATGCTCACCTCCTTCGGCGGCCACGAGCGCATGGTCGAGGCGTTGAAAAGCGGCGCGGTGGGCTACGTCGTCAAGGACACGGCCCCGGCGGATCTGCTCAACGCCTTGCGCAGCGTCGCCGCAACCGGCACGATCGGGACACCGCCTACTGCTTCTTGACCTCGGCGATCAGCGCGGCCACTGAGGCACGTGCGTCGCCGAACAGCATCAGCGTGTTCGGCTTGTAGAAAAGGGGATTATCGACCCCTGCGAATCCTGTCGCCATGCTGCGCTTGAGCACAACGACCGTCTTCGCCTGGTCGGCATCGAGGATGGGCATGCCGTAGATCGGGCTGTTGGCCTGGGTGCGCGCTGCCGGGTTGACAACGTCGTTGGCGCCGATCACGACCGCAACGTCGGCGCGCGGGAAATCACCGTTGACCGCGTCCATCTCCTTGAGCTGCGGGTAGGGCACGTTGGCCTCGGCGAGCAGGACATTCATGTGCCCGGGCATCCGGCCCGCCACCGGGTGGATCGCGTACTCGACACTGACACCGCGCTTCTCGAGCTCGTCGGCAAGCTCTTTCACCTCGTGCTGGGCGCGGGCCACGGCCATCCCATATCCGGGGACGAAGATCACCAGCTGCGCAAACGCGAGCAGGGGCGCCAGATCTTCCACGGTGGTCGGGTGGATGGTGCCGCCCTCGGCCCCGGCGGCGCTGCCGGCGGCCTCGACCTTCGACCCGAAGCCGCTGAAGAGCACGTTGAACAGCGACCGGTTCATGGCGCGGCTCATCGCCAGGGTGAGGATGGTTCCGGACGCGCCCACCAGCGCACCGCTGACGATGAGCACGTCGTTGCTGAGCACGAAACCGGTGGTGGCCGCGGCGAGCCCGGTGAACGAGTTGAGTAGGGAGATGATCACCGGCATGTCCGCGCCCCCGATCGGCACCACGAAGAGCACACCGAGGAGCAGGGACAGGGCGACGAACAGCCCGAAGACCGCGAGGTTCTGATCGCCGACGATCAGGTAGATGGCGAGCCCGAGGATCACCGCCAGCAGGAGCCCGTTGACGGCGCTCTGGAGGCGATAGGTGAGCGGGCGGCCCGGCATCAACTCCTGCAGCTTTGCGAAGGCGATGAGGCTGCCGGAAAAGCTGAGTGAGCCGATGATGCAGCTGACCATGATTGCCCAGGTCACATCCGGATGCGCGGTCCCGCTCGCCACCGCTGTCCTGAAATCCTGAGTCGCGATCAGGGCCGCCGAGCCACCGCCCATGCCGTTGAAGAGCGCGACCATCTGCGGCATCGCGGTCATGCGCACCAGGCGCGCCGACACCGCCCCGATAGCCGTGCCGACGAGGATCGGGGGGATGATCAGCGGCCAGTTGTTGGTGTTGTGGATGAGCGCGGCGGTGATCCCGAGCACGAGCAACATCCCAACTGCGGCAACGCGATTGCCCTGCCGCGCCGTCGCCGGCGAGCGCAGCAGCTGGATGCCGAACATGAAGCTGATCGCGGTCAGCATGTAGCCGAGCGTGGTCAGCGCGGACGGCTGGGGGATCAGCATGTCGTCGAAGCTGTGCGTGCGTGCGACTGCATCGTGTCAGTGCGCCGAGGTCGACGGCGGCGGGTCGGCCTTGTGCGCGTCCGCGGTCGGTCGCCGCCGGAACATCTGGAGCATGCGGTCGGTCACCACCCATCCACCGACAACGTTGAGCGTGCCGAGCAGCACCGCGACGATGGCGATGATGTAGCCGAGCGTGTCGTCAGCGGTGGCGGCGACGGTGAGCGCGCCCACGAGCACGATGCCGTGGATGAAGTTGGTCCCCGACATCAGCGGCGTGTGCAGCATCGTCGGCACCTTGGAGATGAGCAGGAAGCCGACGAACACCGCGAGCGCGAAGATGAACGCGCCGAGCGCCAGGGTCTGGCCCGGGGTCAATCCACCGCTCCCGCGCTCGCTCCCTGGAGCAATGCCTCGATCTGCTCGCCCATCGGCTTGCCGTCGTGGGTGATGCAGGTCTGGCTGATCACCACATCCTCGAAATCGAGATGCACCTGTCCATCCTTGAGCAGTTGGGTGACGAAACGCGTGGCGTTGTGGGCGTAGAGCTGGCTCGCCTGACCGGGGATTGATGCGGGGAGGTTGGTCGGTCCGAGGATGAGGACCCCGTGGTCGGTCACCTCCTCGTCGGGACGGGTCAGCTCGCAGTTGCCCCCGCCCGGTGCGGCAAGGTCGACGATCACCGAGCCGCTGCGCATGGACGCGACCATCTCCGCGGTGACCAGGATCGGCGCCTTGCGATTGGGGATCTGCGCGGTGCTGATGACCACGTCGGAATCGCGCACGTGCTCGGCGAGCACCTCGTGCTGGCGTTGCTGCGCATCGGCGGCGAGCTCGCGTGCGTAGCCGCCGGTGTCCTGCGCCGACTCCGACTCGACGCCGGTCTCGACGAAGCGCGCGCCCAGCGACTCGACCTGGTCGCGCACCGCGGGGCGGACATCAAACGCCTCGACCACGGCTCCGAGCCGCCGGCAGGTCGCAATCGCCTGCAACCCGGCGACCCCGGCGCCGAGAATCAGCGCCCGCGCCGGCGTGAGCGTTCCCGCCGCGGTCATCATCAGCGGAAAGATCCTCGGGAGCCGGTACGCGGCCATCACCGCGGCGTGGTATCCGGCGAGCGTCGCCATCGAGGAGAGCACGTCCATGTCCTGCGCCCGGCTGATCCTGGGCATCGCCTCGAGCCGGAAGGCGGTCACGCCCTGATCGATGAGCGCGCGCACCAGGCCCGGATCGCCCGCCGGTTCCAGGACTCCGACGAGAATCGCACCGCGCTTGAGCTCGGCGACGAGCTTCGCGTCCGGTCGGCGGACCACCACGACGATGTCCGAGTCGCCGAGCAGCGCGGGGCGATCCGCGATGACCTCGGCGCCGACCTCATGGTAGGCGGCGTCGGGCAGTCCCGCGGCATCCCCCGCGCCTGCCTGAATGGCTACTGTGGCGCCCGTGGGTTGCAACTGCGTCGCAGATCGGGGCACGAGCGCGACCCGAGTCTCGCCCGGGGCTGTCTCTGCGGGAGCGGAGATGCGCATGCTGGGGGAGGACTCTACGGGTCGGCCGTACGGATGCGATGCTCGCTGACGACCCGACGACGATCGAGGCGCGGGTGCGCGAGCGTCTCGACGCACTCGCGGTCGACCACGAAATCCTCGAATGCGATCCGGACTTCGCCGACACCGCTGCCTTTTGCGCGCGCTACGGTGTCCCCGCGGAGCAATCGGCGAACACCATCGTGGTGGCCGCGCGCAAGGAACCCGGGATCGCGTGTGTATGCCTCGTGCTCGCCACGTGCCGCCTCGACGTCAACCACGCCGTCTGCGACCTGCTCGGCGTTCGCAAGGCGTCGTTCGCGAGCGCCGAGCAGACCCGCGATCTCACCGGCATGATGATCGGTGGTGTCACGCCTTTCGGCCTTCCCGAGCAACTGCCCCTGTACATCGATGCGCGCGTGATCAAGCAGCCGTCGGTGGTGATCGGTGGGGGCAGCCGGTCGATGAAGATCCGCCTGGCGCCCGCCGGGCTGCTCGCACTCCCCGGGGCGCGGGTGGTCAACGGACTGGCCGCGCCCTACGAGGCGCAGTCCGCATGACACGCATGAGTCGCGCCGCCGCGCACGTCGTACGCGCCGATCCTGCCTTCCGGCGCATCGTCGAGACCAACCTCGAGATGCAGCTGCGACCCGAGGCCGACTCGGCGTTCGAGTCGCTGCTCAGCGCGATCGTCTACCAGCAGCTGGCGGGTGCAGCAGCGCGGACCATCCACGGTCGCGTGGTCACTGCGCTCGGCGGTGCCCCGATATCGCCGGAGAGCGTACTGGCCACCAAGCCCGAGCTCCTGCGCGCCGCCGGGCTCTCCGCCAACAAGCTCGCGGCGATCATCGACCTGGCCGCGAAGTTCCTCGACGGCACCGTCCCGGTCCATGACCTCGATGAGCTCGGCGACGACGACATCGTCGAACGTCTGGTGAAGGTTCGAGGCGTCGGCAGGTGGACCGCTGAGATGTTCCTGATCTTCCAGCTGCACCGGCCCGACGTCTGGCCGGTCGACGACCTCGGGGTGCGCAACGGCTGGGCACGCATCCACGACCTGAACACCCCGCCGGCGCCGAAGGAGTTGGGGCCGCTCGGCGACGTCCTGCGCCCCTATCGGAGCACCGCTGCGTGGTACTGCTGGCGTGCTGTCGCCCCGGCACCGATCGTCGCCGCAGCGAAGCCTGCCGCGAAAACCATCGCCAAGCCGGCCGTCAACGCCGCGGGTCGACGACCACCTTCCCGCCCGAAGCGGGGGTGAGCAGCTCCTCGAAGACGTCCGACAGCTCGGCGAGCGACGCCCTCCGGGTCACGATCCGGGCGATACCGGGATCGGCCGCGAGCATCTGCAGCGATGCGTCGAAATCCGTCGCGCTCGACGCGATGCTGCCGATGATCTCGATCTCACGGGTCACCCACATCAACGGCACGACGCTCGTCTCTCCGAACGGCACCCCGACGAGGACCAGCCGGCCGCCCGGGGCGACCTGGTCGGCGGCGGCGTGGAGCAGGGGCGCATAACCGGAGCACTCAATCACCGCCGGTGGCGGTGCGATCACTCCGCGCACCTCGCGCAGCTCGGCCAGTGCGGTGGTGGCGCCGAGATCAACGGCGAGCCGCCGGCGATCAGCCACGGGGTCGACCCCGACGATGGGCCCGATGCCCCGGGCGTGCAGTGTGGCCACCGTGAGCAGCCCGATCGAGCCGAGACCGATCACGACGGCGGCGTCACCAGTGTGCAGCCGAGCCCGTTCCACGCCGTGTATGGCCACCGAAAGCGGTTCCACGAGGCAGGCGTGCTCGAGGGCGAGCCCGGCGGGAAGGCGGTGGAGGAGTGCCGCCGGTGCGGCCACTCGTTCCGCGTATCCGCCGTCCCGGGCAAAGCCGATGCCCGCCGTCAGCGCCATCGCGCACCTGTGAGCGGCTCCGCCATGGCAGTCGTCGCAGACGCCGCAGGGGATCTTGGGGTCGATCACCACCTCGTCGCCGGCGGACCAGGCGGTGACCCCGTCGCCCACGCTCTCGACGACACCGGCGAGCTCGTGCCCGGGGACGGTGTCGGTGAACAACCCAACCTTGTACGAGGTCAGGTCCGAGCCGCAGATACCGCAACCGTCGACCCTGACCACGACGTCACCGGGTGCAGCCTCGGGCTCGGCGAGCTCCACCAGCTCGAGGACATGCGCGTCGAGGAGTTTGACCGCGCGCACGAATCACATGAGCCCGAGCTGGGCCACCATGCGAAGCAATTCGGAGAGCACGGCGGGATCGGTCTGCACGTCGATGACGCTGCACACGCCACTGGTGAGCGAGCGCTCGAGCGCTGGACGCAGCTCGTCGAGCCGCTCGACACGCTCTCCGTGGCCGCCCAGCGCCTCGGCAAGACGATCGTAGCGAGCGCCGGGCAGGCGGCTGGCGACGTGGCGGCCGGGACCGAAGGCGTCGTCCTGCTCGTGCTGGACATCGCCCCAGCCGGCGTTGTTGGAGACGACGACGATGATCGGGAGCTGGTGGCGCACCGCGGTGTCGACCTCCATGGCGCTGAGCCCGAACGACCCGTCGCCGCTGAAGAGAAAGACTGGTTCGTGCGGCCGGGCGGCCTGCGCCGCCAGCGCAAACGGCATGCCCACTCCGAGTGTCCCCAATGCGGTCGTGGTGGTGAGCAAGCGACCCGGCAGCTCGGCGTCGAAGTAGGCGAGCGCCCAGGCGAGAGCATCACCTCCGTCGGCGACGAGGGTCGCCCTCCCGTTGAACCGCTCGCGCACGAACGCCGCGAGCTCACGCGCCGCCGCGCCCGCGTGGAGGGCGTCACCGGTGTGCTCGTCCACCTGGCGGTCCCAGAACCCGAGCGACGCCGCCGCGAGCGATCGCGCGCGCTCGAGCCATGCATCACGCCCGGGTGGTGTCGAGGTCCAGGCGTCGCCGAGATCGTGCACCACCGAGTTGATGTCGCCGACGACGGCGACGTCGGCAACTCGATTGCCGCCCATCCGTTCGGCAGCGATGTCCACCTGGAGCAGCGTCTGCTCGGCGCCGAAGAGCGGGGCGCCGCCGTACATGACGTTGGCGTTGAAGGCACTGCCGAGCACGAGCACGCAGTCGGCACTCGGGATGGCGAGGCCGCCGTGCACCAGCGAGCCGAGGCTCCATGGATGGGAGTCGGGCACCACGCCGCGCGCGGCGCTCGCCGTGATCACCGGGATCCGGGACAGCTCGGCAAAACGAGCGATCTCAGCGCCGGCGTCAGACCAGAACGCACCGCTGCCCGCCACGATCAGCGGCCGTTCCGCGGACACGAGCGTGGCGAGCAGAGCTCCGATCTCTGCGGGCGCTGCCGAAGGGCGCGACGCCGACACCGGGAAACCCGGGTTCACCACGTCCAGCGGAGCCGCGCGCGCGTACACCGCATCGGCGTCGACCTCGAGGTACACGGCTCCGGGGCACCCGCTCCGGGCCCGGTGCATGGCTTCGGCGACGTAGCGAGGCACGCGGCCGGTTTCCCCGCAGCTCGCCGCCCATTTGGCGATCGGTGCGGCGATCGCACGCTGGTCGATGTCCATCACGGCGCCCCGGCCCTGTTTCGAGCGGCCGGTGCGACCGGCGAGCATCAGCAGCGGGACGCTCCACGCCCCGGCGTCGAGGAGACCGATCAGGCCGTTGGCGAAGCCCGGGCCTGCGGTCACCGCGGCGACGCCGGTGTCGCCGGTCGCCAGCGCCCAGCCCTCGGCGGCGAGCACCGCGGCACCCTCGTGGCGCGTGTCCACCACCCGGATGTCCTCGTCGAGGCAGGCATCCAGCAGGGGCAGGATGTGCCCGCCCGGCAACGCGAACATTGTGGTGACCCCGCGCTCGCGCAGGGTGCGCGCCATCAGCGCGCCGCCGTCGGTGCGCATGCTGTCGCTCTGAGTGCGGAGTCGCTCGGCGGCGACGTCAGGCATGTGATCGGAGTGTATCGAGCGGCATTGCTGACGGGCACTGCGGCGAGGCGACGATAGAATGAGCGCCTTGCAGGACGAAACCGTCCCGCCCGCGGGCGCCGACATGCCGGACCTGCCCGGCGGGCTGGGGATGCGCGCGCTGCGCAACACGATCCTCATCCTGATCGTGCGCGTGATCTCGCGAGTCATCGCGCTGGTCGCCGTGATCATCATCGGCAACTTCCTCGAACCCACCCGGTTCGGTGAGATGCAGACGGCGATCACCTACGTCGGCCTGGTCGGCACGGTCACCGACCTGGGGCTGTCCGCGCTCTATGTGCGTGAGGGAGCTCGTCACACCAACGAGCTTTCGCGGTACTGGAACAACGTCGCGTCGCTCAAGCTGGTCGGAATCGTCATCGCGCTGCCGTTGATCTTCGCGGCGTTCAGCATCGCCGGCGTGCGCTCGTTGCTCTGGCCCTGCTTCGCGATCCTGGTGCTCTCCGGATACCAGCTGCTGCTGCGCAACACCCTCTACGCGATGCAGCGACTCACCTTCGAGATCATCGAGATCATCCCGGAGACGCTGGTCGTGCTCGCGCTCGTCCTTGTCGGTGTGAGCATCCACGCCGACACCGGCTTCTTCCTCTGGGCCTACGCGATCAGCTACGCCTTTGCGTGCGTGTATTTCGGCATCGTGCTCATCGCCATGGGTGCGGTCCGGCCGGGGGTGCAGTTCGAGCCGAAATTGCTGATGTCCTGGGTGCGCATGGCGATCCCGCTCGGGATCACCTTCGTCATCACCACCGTCTACTTCAAGGTCGACGTGCCCATCCTGCAGCGCTTCCGGCCGTACAGCGAGGTGGGGTACTACACCTTCGCGTACAAGCCGTTCGAGTCGCTGCTGTTCATCCCGTTCGCCCTGCGCAGCGTGGTGTTTCCGGTGCTGTCCGTGTATCACCGCCGATCGCCGGAGCGCGTGCTGCCCCTGGCCGAGAAATTCTTCAAGGCGCTGGTCATCCTCGGCTGGCCCATCACCGTCGGCGTATTCCTGCTCGCCCCGCAGTTCAACAGCCTGCTCAATCTCTACCCCGGGTCCGAACCGGCCCTGCAGATCCTCTCGCTGGCGATCGTGTTCATGTTCGCGGACAACACGTTTGCGGCGACGCTCAACGCGATCGACAAGCAGAACCTGTTTGCGTTCGTCGCCATGGTGGGCCTGGTCATCAATGTCGGGGTCAACCTGATCGTGATCCCCCGCTACGGCTACCTCGGCGCCAGCTGGGCGGTGGTGGTCACCGAAGCGGCCCTGGTGGTGGTCGGGTGGATCGTGCTCCGCGCCCAGCTCGGGGCGATCAGAGTGGTGAATACATCCTGGAAGGCGATCGTCGCCGGTGTGGTGATGGGGGCGTTCATCTACGTCGCGAACCCGCATGAGAGCAAGGTGCTGCTCGCCGTGGTGGTGCTCGTCTCAGCCCTGATCTACGCGGGAGTGCTGGTGGCGCTGCGCTTTGCTGACGCCGAGGAGGTGACGGTGATTCGCGACGCCCTGCGGATCCGCCGTTAGCTCACGCTCGAGTCGTGTGCGGTGTCGGCGAGCACCGCCATGGCGCAGTTGCGGCCGTTGACTGCGATGACGCTGCCACCGGGATGCGTGCCGGCGCCGCACATGTAGAGACCGGGGATCGGTGTGCGCGGGCTGAAGCGCCGATCCCACATCTGCTCAGGCAGGCACTCCCCCTGGAAGATGTGCCCGCCCGACAGCCCGGTTTCACGCTCGATGTCGGGAGGTGCGAGCACCTGGCGCGCCTCGATGCAGTCGAGGATGTCGGGTGCGAATCGCGCGATCTCGGCGAGGGCCTGATCGGCGACGGCGTCGCGACGCTCGTCCCACGAGCCGCTCGAAAGGGTGTATGGCGCGTACTGGGCGAACACGCTCATGACGTGTTTGCCCTCCGGGGCGACCGATCGATCGTAGGCGGAGTGGAAGTACAGCTCCGCCCATCGCGGCGCCGCTTCGCCGCCACGGCTGCGCTCGTACGCCGCCTGGGTCTCGTCGGTGCTCCGCGCGATGGTCACCATCGCTCGGTGCGGCGACTCGCCGGCTCTGGCCGCGGTGAACCGAGGCAAGCGCGAGAGCCCGCAGTTGATCTTGAGAACCGGTCCCTCCATCCGCCACGCCTCGACGCGCTCGACGAATGCACTCGGGGCGCTCTCGCGGCAGAGCCGGAGAGTCGTCCGCGGGTCGGCGTTGGAGACGATAGTCGTGGCCGGAATGCGCGTGCCATCTTCGAGGATCACCGCCTCACCGGGGACGACCTCGCCGACCGGGGCGTCGCGAACGATCAGCGCTCCCGCCTCGGTGGCCGCGCTCGCGAGGCTGAACGACACCGTCCCCATGCCGCCCTGGACGTAGCCCCAGGCCCCCTCACGGCCTTCGATGCAGCCCATCGAATGCATCGCGTGGATCGCCGCGGTCCCGCGATCGCGAGGTCCCGCCCAGGTGCCGATGAGCCCCTGGCCATGCAGCGCGGTGCGCAGGCGCTCGTCGCCGACGTGACGCTCGATCACCGAGGCAATCGGTTCCTCGAACATGACCTCGATCAGTTCGCGGTCGTGGCCGAGGAGCTCCTCGAGGGCGGGCCGGTCGGGCGCGTCACCCACCCAGGTGTCGTGCGCCTCGCTGCGAAGCGCGGTCCGGATGCGCCCGAAGAGGCGTTCGTACGCGACGTAGCCATCGGCGTCGCCCGGGCTCAGCGCGGCGACCTCGCGGCGGTTGCGCTCGGAGTCGTCCCAGAGGCTCAGCGAGGTGCCGTCGTTGAACGGGCACCAGAGGTGCGGATCGATGAGGTGGACCTGGTACCCATGGCGGCGGAGCTCCAACTCCTCGATGACCTTGGGGTGGAGGAGTCCCACCGCGTACGCGCAGGGGCTGACCACGAATCCCTCGTCGGCGAAGGGTCTGTCCAGGGTGCACGCGCCGCCGATGCGGCCGCGAGCCTCGAGCACGAGGACGTGGCGACCGGCTCGTGCCAGGTAGGCGGCGGCGGTGAGACCGTTGTGCCCCGCGCCGATCACGATGGCGTCCCATCGCGTGGCGGTCAGGTTGTCGCGCTCAGCCACGCAGCTCGGGGACGAGCAGGATCTTTCCCACCAGCTCGCCGGCTTCCATGAGGCGATGGGCCTCCGGCGCCGCTTCGAAGGGCAGGACCCGGTCGATCACCGGTCGGAGCTCGCCGCGGCCGAGCGCCGGGACCACGTCGGCGGCGAACGCGGCGACTATGGCAGCCTTCTGGGCGGCGGGGCGGGCTCGCAGTGCTGTGGAGATCAGGGACACTCGGCGTCGCATCATGACGCCGAGGTCGATGTCGGCGTGGGTGCCGCCCTGCATCCCGATCACCACGATGCGACCGTCGGTCGCGACCACGTCGAGGTTCCGACCAAGGTACGAGGCACCCATGATGTCGAGCACGACGTCGGCGCCACGTCCGTCGGTGAGCTCGCGCGTTCGCTGCACGAAGTCCTGTCGGGTGTAGTCGATGCCGGCGTCGGCACCGAGCTCGGCGCATCGCGCCAGTTTTGCGGCGCTGCCCGCGGTGACGATCACACGGCAGCGCTGCCGGCGCGCCAGCTGAATCGCCGCGGTCCCGATCCCGCCGCCACCACCGTGGATGAGCACGGTCTCCCCGGTCTGGAGACGCGCGCGCGTGAACAGCGAGTCGTGCGCCGTGATGAACACCTCGGGAATGCCACCCGCGTCGATCAGGTCGATGTTGGCAGGAACTGCGACGACCTGGGTCGCGCGGACGGCGGCGAGCTCCGCGTATCCGCCGCCCTCCAGCAATGCCATGACCCGGTCTCCCTCGGAGACACCGATGACCCCGGCGCCGATGCTCGCCACGAGACCGGACACCTCGAGGCCGAGGATCTCGCTGGCGCCCGGCGGGGGCGGGTAGTGGCCCATGCGCTGGAGGAGGTCCGCTCGGTTGACCCCGGCAGCGGCGACCCGCACCGTGATCTCACCCTCACCGGCGTGCGGATCGGGGGCGTCCGCAACGTGGAGCACCTCGGGACCACCGGGTGCGTCAGCAACGACGGCGCGCATCGGTGAGCCGCCGACTGTGCGCGAGTGGCGCTAGGAGATCTGGCTGGGCATGGACGAGACAGCCATGGGTCCCGTCCAGACCGCGCCGAGCCCGGAGGAGTTCGAGAACGAGGCGAAGGGTATCTGCCAGTCACCCTCACCGTCGGAGTAGCTGGCGTTGTAGCCGGTGTTCACGACCTTCACCACGTCACCCGGGATGCTGAAGTTGTAATAGGTGATGGCGCGCGCGGTGCTGAGGTTGACGCAGCCATGCGAGACGTCGGCGTAGCCCTGCGAGCCGACCGACCAGGGAGCCGCGTGGATGAAGTAGCCGCTGCTCGAGATCGCGGTGTCGTAGTACACGGGGTCGCTGTAGTACTGGGATCCTCCGGGAATGCACGCCGCCGGAGTGCCGAATGTCGGGCACGACTGCATCACCACCACAGGGGTCTTGTAGAGCACGATGAGCGTGCCCTGGATGGTGGCGAATCCACTCTTGCCAAGGCTGACCGGCCAGGTCGCCATCAACTTGCCGCCGTTGAAGACCTGCATGGTGTGCGTGTTGTCGTTGATGATCGAAAGATGACTGGCACCGATCTTGAACGACGATGACCAGTCGCCCAGCCCCCAGAACCCGTTGCCGACGTTGAAGCCTTTGAGGTTCGCGTTGACGGTGACGCTGGTGCCGGCCGGCCAGTAGGTCGCGGGCCGGAAGTGCACGATCTGATTGCTGAGCCAGTGCCAACCCCCGAGCACCGCCGGGGTGGAGACGACCCGGATCCGCTCGAGGAGCGCAGCGCGCGAACCGGCTGGGATTGGCGTGTTGAAACGGAGATCAATGGTCTGGCCGATCCCGACGGTCTCGCCGCCGAGCGGTGTCATCCCGGTGAGCAGGCGATTCGTAGCGCTGACGGTTGTGAAGGACGACGTTGTCTCTGACGTGGAGCCGGGCGTGCTCGTCGCGGTCGCGACCACCGTGTAGTGCGCCGCAGGGTCGAGCGCCTGGTAGGTCCGCCAGCTGCGACCGTCGGGCGACAGCGCACCCGCGATGACTCCCGACGATCCAGCCTCGGTGACCGCGATGGTGTCGAGGTGGCCCGTGCTCGCGGTGACCACGATAGGCGCGTCAAGCCCGACACCCTGGGTCTGATTTGCGGGGTTGACCGCGATCGCCGGCGGAGGGAGGACTGTGGGCACGCCGGCGACGTGGACGGTGAGACCGCCGGCCGGCGCCTGGGTGCCGGGCAGACTGCACGACGCCAACACCACTGACGCGACAGCGACGCTTCCGGCGAACAGGGCTCCACGGCCCAGCCTGGTCAGGTCAGCCATGCAAATTCCACCGTACCATTGTTCGGTCTCAGGTCGCGTTCGGCGTCCGAGCGCTTGACAACTAACGCCGGCGCGACCGCTGAGGTTTCGTCGTTCCGCTTCACTGGGGATCCTCGGTCAATGGTATCGCCACTGCTCGACGCCCAAGAGCTTGCGACCAGACTTGCGACACCCGACCCGCCGGTCGTTCTCGACGTCCGCTGGACGCTCAACGGCCCACCGGGCAAGAGCGACTACGTTCGCGGCCACATTCCCGGCGCCCGTTTCGTCGACCTCGAGCGTGAGTTGAGCGCGGCACCGGGCCCGGGCCGGCACCCCATGCCGGAACCCGCCGTCTTCGAAGCGGCCATGCGCCGGCACGGAGTCACCGGCGCACGCTCCGTCGTTGCCTACGACGCCGGCACCGGCACGTCGGCGGCGCGGGTGTGGTGGCTGCTCCGCTATTTCGGGCACTCGAACGTCTCGCTCCTCGACGGCGGCTTCGCGGCGTGGACGGCGGCGAAGCTCCCGGTGGCAGTGGGGGAGGAAGCCGATCCGGCCCCCGGTGACTTCGCCGTCAAGCCCGGGTCGATGCCCCTGCTCGACGCGCGCGGCGCGGCCACGATGGCCGACCGCGGGGTGCTCGTCGATGCTCGAGCACCCGAGCGATTCCGCGGCGAGGCCGAGCCGATCGATCCGGTGGCGGGACATATTCCAGGTGCACGCAACCTTCCCGCGCTGCAATTGCTCAATCCGGACGGCACGTTTCTCTCAGCCGGTGACTTGCGCGACCGGTTCGCCGCAATCGGAGTCAGTCCCGGCGAGCCCGTCGCCGTCTACTGCGGCTCGGGCGTGGTGGCCACCCAGGAGATCTTCGCCATGGCACTCGCGGGTATCGACGCTGCGCTGTACTCGGGGTCATGGAGCGAGTGGATCACCGACCCGACGCGTCCAGTCGAACTGGGCGCATCCCAGGCTTAACGACGGGGGCCGGCGCTCCCCCGAACGCCGACCCCTGATAGCTAGGCCACGCAGTGCGGCGAATGCGTCGCACGGCGCTCGCGTGTCAAACGGAGAGTACCGTGCGCGGGCCGGCACTGTAAAGAAGCTCGGCACGCCTCCAGGCTTGGCGGTACGCTAGGTGACATAGCGGTGGCTTGGGCAGAGGAGGCACTGTGACCGCGGTACTCCCCGTCAGGTGGCTCAATGAATTGAGTCGTACCTCGCGCGACCTCCGACTGGCGCGAGGGCAAGGTGCGTATGTCTGGGACGACGAGGACCGCCGCTACCTCGACCTGACCTCGAACGGCGGGACCACGCTGCTGGGATACAACGACCCTCGGGTCCTCGACGCCATGCGCGGGCAGATGGAGGCGTTCACCGCGGCGCCGCCGGGCTTCGACTACGACCTCCGCGAAGAGCTCCTCGAGGCGCTGAGCTTCATCATCCCGGTGCCGCTGACACACGTGAGCTTCACGGCGTCGGGCTCCGAGGCGGTCGACCTGGCGATCACCTGGGTCGCCACGGCTTCGGAGCGTCCGCGCCTGATCGCAATGCAGCGCTCGGGCCATGGCCGCGGAATCGGGGGACGGGCGGCGAGCAGCGGCCGTCAGGTCAGCCCGATCGCCGGACGCACCATGGACGTCGTACGCGTTCCCTTCGACGATCTCGACGCTCTCGCGGCCAACCTCGATGACAGTGTCGCGGCCGTGATCGTCGAACCCGTGCAGGTCGAGAACGGCATCCGCGTTCCCGCCTCCGGCTACCTGGCCGGGGTCGCGCGCCTCTGCCGGCGGGTGGGTGCGCTGTTGGTCGTCGACGAAGTGAAGACCGCGTTGCGGATGGGCCCGATGCTGGCGAGCGCGGCACCGGACGTGGATCCGGACATCGTCTGCCTGGGCTCGTCACTCGCGAGCGGCCTGCCCTTCGGGGTCACCGCCGTCGGGCCGGGGATCGAGCGCCGGGCACGCATAGCGCGGCGTGACCACGAAGTGTCGTGTCCTCCCATGGTGTGTGCCGCCGCCAACGCCACGATCCGGACCGCCCTGGGACCGACGCTGCGAGCCATGGCAGCGATTGCGTCGGAGCGCTTCCAGACCCGCCTGCGGGCACTGCGGCTCGGGGAGGTCCGCGAGGTGAGAGGTGTCGGTTCGCTCGTCGCGGTCGAGACCACCCTCAACGCGGCAATGCTCCTGCGCCATCTGCAGCGGCGCGAGATCCTGGCCCTGCCGGGTGGCACCGGGTGCGTTCGCTTCCTGTCGCCACTCATCCTCGATCGGCGTGAAGCGGACAGCGTAGTCGAGATCCTGGCGGCGATCATCCTCGCGAGCCGCCCGCCGCGCCGCCGCTCAACCGGTGGCGAGGAGCTCGAGGTGGTGATCTCCGGCCGGCCGATGCGGTCCGACTCGCGAGCCCTCTCGCGGGAAACCTAGCCGGCCGGTCCGCGAGGGCTCAGTTGAGCCGCTCCACGATCATCGCCATCCCCTGACCGCCACCCACGCACATGGTCTCGAGGCCGATGGTCTTGTCAGTGGTCTGCAGGCCGTTGAGCAGCGTGCAGAGAATCCGCGCGCCGGTCATGCCGAAGGGGTGGCCCAGGGCGATCGCGCCGCCGTGGGGATTGAGGCGGTTGTCAAACGGATCGACGCCGATACCGCGCGCGGACGGAATCACCTGCGCGGCAAAGGCCTCGTTGATCTCGACGATATCGACGTCGCCGATGCTCATGCCGGCACGTTCGAGCGCCTGCTTCGACGCCTGGATCGGTCCTAGCCCCATGAACTCGGGCTCGAGCGCGGTCAGACCGGTAGAGACGATGCGAGCCAGCGGCGTGATCCCGAGTTCCCGGGCACGGGTGTCGGACATGATCACCACCGCGGCGGCACCATCGTTCAGCGGGCAGGCGTTGCCGGCGGTGATCGTCCCGTGTTCGCGGAACACCGGCTTCAGCTCGGCGAGCTTCTCGAGGGTGGTCTCGCGGCGTGGCCCGTCGTCCTTGATCACGGTTCCGCCGCCGTCGGGGAGAGTCACCGGCAGGATCTCTCGATCAAAGAAGCCGTCGTCCTGGGCGGCGACCGCGCGCTGCTGGCTGCGCAGCGCGAAACGGTCCATCTCCTCGCGCGAGATCTCCTCGCGAGCCGCGACGTTCTCGGCGGTCTGACCCATCGCGATGTAGACGTCCGGGAACCGCTCGGGATTGCCCGGCTCGAGGCGCTCGTTGCGGCACTGCCCCATGTCGCTGCTGCCGTTCACGAACCGCGAGACACACTCGACCCCGACGCTGAGGAACACGTCGCCCTCGCCTGCGCGGATCGCGTGCGCCGCCATCCGCGTGGTCTGCAGCGACGAGGAGCAGTAGCGCGTGACCGTGGTTCCGGGGACGTCGAGCCGGCTGAGAATGCTGATCACCCGGCCGAGGTTGAACCCCTGCTCACCGCCGGGCAGGCCGCAGCCGCAGATGAGGTCCTCGATGGTGCTTCGATCCAGCTGCGGGACCCGATCGAGCACCTGGTTCACGATGTTCGCGGCGAGGTCGTCCGGGCGGATGTTCACCAGCGAGCCCTTCATCGCCCGCCCAATGGGGGAACGGCCGAAGGCGACGACGACTGGTTCAGGCATGGTTGTCGTCCTGATTGTCCTTAAAAGGTGAGCGGCGGGGTCCTGCGTCCCTCAGTGTCCGCCGGATACCCGGCCGCCTCGAGGACGAGATCGTGGAGCAAGCCGTTGGTGGAGATGCCGGTGCCGCCGAGCTTTGGGTCGTCGCCGCTGCGATCGGTGAACCGACCTCCGGCCTCGGTGACGATGAGCGACAGCGCCGCGAAGTCCCAGAGGTTTGCGCGCGACGTCCAGCCGATGTCGGCGGTCCCGCGTGCCACCGCGAGATGCGACATCGAGTTGCCGATGCCGCGCGCGTCCCAGCAGCGGCCGGCCAGCGCCACCAGCCGGTCAGCCTGCTTGGTGATCACGAATCCGCGGATGGCGGTGTGGGTGATCAGCGCCTCGGAGATGTCAGTGATCTGGGACACGTGGATGCGGCGCCCGTTGAGGAACGAGCCACCATCGCGTGTGGCGTGGAAGCGCAGACCCATCGCCGGCGCCGATGCGACGGCGACGACCGAGACGCCCTCGCGCTGGAGGGCGATGAGCGTCGCCCAGGTCTCGTTGCCGCGGACGAAGCTACGGGTCCCGTCGATCGGGTCGATGACCCAACGCCAAGTGGCATCGCGGTCGCCGACGACGCCGAACTCCTCACCGATCAGGGCGTGGGTTGGGCGCTCGGCGCCAATGCGTTCACTCGCGTAGCGCTCGATGGCATGATCGGCCTCGGTCACCGGCGACAGGTCGGGCTTGGCGTCGATCTTCAGATCGTGCGCGCGGAACCGCTCCATGGAGATGCCGTCGGCGACATCGGCCAGCTCGATCGCGAGCGAGAGGTCGTCGGTCACCTCAGGTCAGCTTAGTCCGGCGAGGACGTGCCACGGCCGTCCACCGCGTGTAGCCTAAGCGCGATTTTCACGCCTGTTGCACCCCGTCATTCAAGATCGAGAGGAATCATCAATGGCCCACAAGAAACTCGATGTGCTCTCCGCCAATGGATCGGTCGTGCTCCGCGACGGCCCGGCGATTCCGCCGGAGGAGTGGGAGCGGCTGGAATACGTCGACTGGAAATCGGGCGGGGACACCAACTTCGCGCCGCTGGCGTCGGCAAAGGGGGAGATGGAGTGCGCCGGCTTCTGGGACCACGGCAAGCCTGACAAGGACGGGATGTGGACGGCAAACCGTGAGATCGCGCCGACGCTCTGCAGGTACGTCGAGGCGGTGGGAGCACGATTCGGCCGCGTGCGGGTCATCAAGCTCAACCCATCGTCCGAGGCCGACGCGCTTCGCCAGCTGCACCAGGACGACAACAACCGCCTCAACCCCGATGGCGAAGGCTGGGTGGTGCGTTCCTGGCTCGAGCTCAACGCGCCGCCCGGATCGACGTTCATCCTCCGCGAGGTCCGCGATGATCCGACGACCGAGATCCGCATCGCACTCCACCCTCGCCGTCAGCTGGTGCTCGACACCGAGCGGCTGTACCACGTGGTGCACAACCCCGGACCCGGGCCGCGGTACGCGCTGATCACGTCCTTCGAATCGGGCGAGCCGCTGGAGCGGTGGATCGCCTCGCAGCGCCAGGAGGCGGCGCAGCCGGTCTCATAGCCGCCGCGCCTGCCTCTATTCGAGGCACGCTCAGGAGGTCTTAAGACTTGGTGCCCCGGTGTGACACGGATGCGACGCGCTCGGTCACCGGAGTGCCGGAAACTTCGTAGGGGGTGACGGCGACGCCCCGGCGCCACGGGGGGTAAAGGCAGCTAGGACGTCGCCGTCGGAAGGGAATTGGAGTTTCAGAACCGTGAAACCCCATCGTGGCGCCATAACGAGCCGTCTGGAGCGCTGATCCGGTAACGACTTCGGGCTGTTTTGTTCCGCCACTCGGGCCAGGCTGGGCCGCGGATGGCTCTTTGACCGACGCGCAAATCGCGCGTTCGGGTAAATCGGGAGCTGCCCTCAGTCAGGGGGAAGTCCGATGCAACGACACGCTTCGTGGCGCATCCTTGTGATAGCCGCGATGGTGGTCATCTCCAGCGGCTCCAAGGTGCACGTGGTCTTCACCGGAACCCCACGCAACAACCAGGTTCGCGTCGACGCCCGACTGATTCCACCGGCACACGGCTGACCGTCGTCACCGTCACCTGTACCTGACCGGTCTGGGCGCCCGTGCGGCCGGTACTATGGACGCCGCTCTAGCGCGGGAGTAGCTCAGTGGTAGAGCACTACCTTGCCAAGGTAGGGGTCGCGAGTTCGAGCCTCGTCTCCCGCTCAGTCACCTGGCCGCTGAATGTCCTACAAGATGTCCTACACTGCGAGGATGAAAAAGGTGGGCATGCGCGAACTCAACCAACACTCCTCCCGAGTGATCGACCTCGTCAAAAACGGCGAGACCGTTGAGATCACGGAGCGCGGACGCCCCGTCGCCCGCGTTGTGCCACTCACGCCGGATGCGGATGCGCTCGCCAAGCTCGTACGGGACGGGCGAGCCGTTGCTCCGTCCAGGGTCAGTGGACCGATTCCTATTCCACCAACATTCGGGAACCCGGCCGATTCGGCTGCGGCCGAGATTGCGGCCTCGCGTGTTCGTGAGCGTTGGTGATCTACCTTGATTCGGCCGCCCTCGTCAAGCTCATCCGCTTTGAGACAGCGACGATGGAATTGACGGAATGGCTCAACGATCGCCCCGAGACCGCGCTGCTGTCATCTGCGCTGGCCGAGGTGGAGGTACCACGGGCATTACGCCGCGTGGCCCCCGAGGCGCTGCCGGCTGTCGCCGAGACCTTTGCTCGGCTCTATCGCGTTGAGATCGATGCGGCGATACGCGCGGATGCCGGATCGCTCGATGACCCGGATCTGCGCACGCTGGACGCGATTCACCTCGCGACGGCGCGGGCGATGGGGGCCGAGTTGGAAGCCTTCGTCAGCTATGACCAAAGGCTTTTGCGCGCTGGCGACTTACTGGGGCTCCCCACCGCCAGCCCGGGAGCTTGAGAGGCGGCACTCCCGGCTCAACTGCCCGAAGGCCCGAGCGAAGGCTCGCCAGAAAGCGGTCCAACTCGCCACGATGAAGCTGCCTTCCGCCGTCATGCTGAAGCCAGTAGCGGCCGCACGATCAATCTCTCAAGCTACTGCCTTGGGCTTGGCACTCTTTTGTGGTCTTGTCTGTGCGACGCTCCGGAGCCCAGCGGCATCCTCTCGGCGCGTCGCTCCAACCGATGCCGGACGCGTCCTGGTGTTGGCTTTTGCAGCTGCTGGGCGCTTGGTCGAGCTGCGGCGGCGGCGAAGTTGCTCGACATCCCGCTCTAGCAGCTTCTTTATCAGCGTCTGATAACCCAAGCCGGCCTGTTGAGCGAATCGCTGAAGCTCGAGCAGTAGCTCCTCAGGAAATCGAATCGATATGGAGCGCTGCCGATTCCGGTGGTTCTGGAGAAGATCCGAGAAGTAACGATCCAACTCGTCGTCGGACATACCTTCGTATGGATCCGCAAATCGCGACTTCGTCATCTCAGGCTTCTCCTTTCCCGTCTCCCGGCCCAATGCGCATGCAGGGGATAGCACCGGCCTCCAGGCCGCAGCACCCAGGCGACCACCAGAACTCGACGACCGATCTGGCAGAGGGCGACCATCGTTCCGTGTCGCGGGTCCAATGCCACGTTCTCGTCGGTGGCATGTTGAACAGCAAAAGCGACCTGATCCTCGGTGATGCCTCGGTTGGCGTGTTCTACGAAGAGATGCCTGCGGTTGTCGTCGTCCCAACTAACACGGCGCGCAGCCATCCGTGACGTTCAGTATATACGCTACATATATACGCTCGCTCGATCCGGTTGCCCCGCGGGCTAGCTTCACATGCCCTGGAACATGTACGGAGCGATTCTCCATCGACCGTCCACCCGCCGCATTGCGAACAGCTCGCGCCACGAAGCCGGTGAGTTCTCGCCGGTCTCGCGATTGAGCACAGTGCCGGTGCTGCGTGTGCGCGCTGATGCAAGTTTCCCGTCCGACGGAATCTCGTCGAACTCGTAGGTGCACTCGAGTCTAAGCGCTGTGCGAAACGGCTCGTACACCGAGCGAAGCGCTTCTGCGCGCCTGATCGTCGGGCCGCCTGGCGGCATAGCTGAGCCTTCAACCCACCCACTCCTGTGGCTTGGCGGCCCCATACTTCGGTGGTGGACGCGGCGGCGCCGACAAAGGTCATGTTGCTTCCCGGTGGCGTTCTGCCCGCGGCGATCGCCTATCCGGCGCTGATCGCGGCGCTCGGCGAAGGCGTCGAAGCCGTCCCCAAAGAACTCGAGGTCTACGCCGGAGACGCGCCACCTGACGACTACGGCCTCGACACAGAAGTCGCCGGAATTCTCAAGACGGCCGACCAATCCGGCTTTGATCGGTTTCACCTCGTGGGGTACTCCGGGGGCGGCGCATCCAGCCTTGCGTTTGCAATGCGCCACCCAGAGAGACTGCTCAGCCTGGCCCTGTTCGAGCCGGCATGGGCCGGCAACCATGGGCTCGGCCCTGAGGAGCAGCAGCTCTGGCGCGAGTTCGATCGAATCATGCAACTGCCACCAGTGGAACTGATGGCAGAGTTCGTTCGACTGCAGCTGCGTCCGGGCGTGGCACCGCCGCGACCGGCGCCTGGGCCGCCGCCTCCGTGGATGGCCAAGCGCCCGGCTGGCCTGGCCGCCTTTGTCCGCGCGTTCAAGGCGTACCAGCTCGACGAAAGTGCGCTGCGCACCTTTACCCAACCCGTCTATTACGGTCTCGGCGGCAAGAGCAATCCGAACTATTACGCCAAACAGGCGGAGCGCCTCGCCAACGTCTTTCCGACGTTCTCGATCGAGATCTACGAGGAGAGACACCACTTCGATCCTCCTCATCGGGCGGAGCCGCAACGCGTCGCCGCAGCCCTGAGGAATTTATGGACAACTGCGTCCGGCGGGCACGGGGTTCTGTAAGCCGCTGATCTCTAAGCTCCCGCGGCGCGGCGCCACGAGCGCTGCGGCTTCGCCACCGACTTCGCGTACAGCGGCACCTGACGCGCTCGAGGGCGCCGATCGGTACAGGGTCTGTAGGCTTGAGTGGCGAGGGCGCCATGAGATCGGACTGAGAGAGGGTCACTGGCGCAGGCCGTTGCACGCTTCACCGCAAGATCGTCGATGGGAAACAACGTTAACCACCCGCACCACGACCTGAGGCAGGCGCAACTCGTGCGCCGTCGCCAAGCGCTGCGCCACCGGCTCGCAATGCGGGAGCACGTGGGGCGTGAGCGCAAGCGCTCTCGTCGGATCGTCATCGGCGTCCTGGCGGGATTCCTGAGCCTCCCAGTGGTGGGCACGGCCGTCGTGCTCTTCGCCTTCAGCAATGTGGCCGCCGGCACCGTCTCCCTCCAGGCGCGATCCTTCGCCGCCGACTCTCTCGTGTACGACCGGACTGGCAACACCCTGCTTGCGGAGGTGCACCCGGCCGGCGCGACGCGCCTCCCGGTGCCGCTCACGCAGATCTCACCGCTGGTGCAGCAGGCGATCGTCGCCGTCGAAGACAAGTCCTTCTGGACAGAGGGTGCAGTGGATGTTCCTCGGCTCGCCGCGGCGGCGTTCTCCGATCTCACGCGCGGCACCTCCCAGGGCGCCAGCACGATTCCGATGCAGCTGGCGAAGATCCTCTACCTCAGCGACTCCAAGACGATCGCCTACAAGATCCAGCAGATCGTCCTCGCGCAGCGCCTGGTCAACTCGATCCCGCGTGCCGCCATTCTCAATGCATATCTCAACGACATCTACTACGGTTCGGGCGCAACCGGTATCGAGGCAGCCGCGCGCGCGTACTTCGGCATCGACGCGAGCCGCCTCGACCTCGCGCAAGCAGCAATGCTCGCCGGCCTTCCCAACAACCCCAGCGTCGACGATCCCCATCTGGATCCGGTCGCGGCTGCGGCGCGACAGCACCAGGTGCTCGACGCGATGGTCGAGGCCGGGTACATCACGTCGCAGGCCGCCACGAAAGCAGCGAGCGAGCGCCTCGCCTACGTCACCAGCAACCCCGGCGACGTCAACGTGGTGCCGTTCTTCACAGCCCAGGTCGTGAAGAGCGCGGCGGCCACATGGCACCTCGACGCGCTGACCGCCGGACTCCGGATCCGATCGACTCTCGACTGGCCGCTGCAGCAGTACACGCAGCGCGCGGTCAGCTCGCAGATCGCCAACCTTCGCGGCCTGCACGTGACCGACGGCGCGGCGGTGGTCATCGCTCCGGCATCGGGTGACGCGCTCGCGTACGTGGGAAGCGCCGGCCCGAACGTCCCCGGCGGTCAGATCGATATGGCCGCAACACCGCGACAGCCGGGGTCGTCCTTCAAGCTCTTCACGTACACGACCGCGATCGAGCACGGGGTTGTCAGCATGGTGACGCGAGTGCTCGACGGCCCCCTGACGCTGCCGACCGGTGCCGGCCCGAACGGCACCGCGCCCTACAGCCCGCTCGACTACGACCGGAGATGGCATGGCATCCTGCCGGTCGAGCAGGCGCTGGGAAACTCGCTCAACATCCCGGCGATCCGCGTCGAACTCGCATCCGGCATACCGAATGTGGTCGCAACCGCGCGGGCGATGGGAGTGACAACGCTGACCGGCGATCCGGCGCGATTCAGCCCGAGCATGACTCTCGGCACCTATCCGGTGCCGGTGCTCGAAATGGCCCAGGCCGGAACGGTCCTGGCCGACTCCGGTGTGCTCCATCCAGCGCACTTCATCGTCACTGCCACCGACGGGAGCGGGCATGCGCTGCGCGACGCATCGCATGCCGCCAAGCAGGTTGTCGACCCGCGTGCGGCCTTCATCATGAACGCGATCCTGAGCAACGACGCGAACCGCGTCATGGAATTCGGGGCACACGGTCTGCTCACACTTCCCGGCCACCTCGTCGCCGCCAAGACGGGAACGAGCGAGACCTTCAAGGACAACTTCACCGTGGGTTGGACCCCACAACTCGCCACAGCGACCTGGGTTGGGAACGCGGATGACTCGCCGATGCAGGGCACGACCGGGATCACCGGCGCCGCACCCATCTGGCACGCGGTGATGGCGCATGCGCTGGCCGGTGTCGCGGACCGCTGGCCGTCGCAACCCGCCGGGCTCACTGCTGCGAACACGCAGTGGGGGATCGCGTACCTCATGCCGGGAACAAGCCCGACGACGGGCGCGCTCGCACTCGTGCCGACCAATGCGCCGAGCACTCCGGGTGTCGTCGCTCCAACCCAGCCGGGCAAGAAGCACCATCACAAGCGCCCCGGGGGCTGACGGACAGGCTACCCTTCCGGACGTTACGTAGCGGGAACGGCTGGGGGACCTCGCCCCAGCGACGAGTAGGAACGTATGCAATTGACAAGAATGGCTCGTGTGCTGCTGGCGGCTGGGGTGCTCGCCGGCGCCGGGCTTGGTCAGACGCTCGTCATGACCACGGCCAGCGCCAGCGGACACAACGGCGACGCGATCTTCGTCTCGACCACCGGAAGCTCGACCAATTCCGGGGAGTCGTGCGCGACCGCCCAGTACAGCAGCATCCAGACTGCGGTGAATGCGTCCCCGAAGTGGGCCACGGTGGTGGTGTGCAAGGGCACATATACCGAGGACGTGGTGGTGTCCTCGCCGCTCCACCTGGAAGGCCGCGACGCCACGATCATGGGCACCTCGACGCAACCGGTCATGTGCGATCAGCTCGGACCGACGGGCCCGGGCCTGGCCCCCTGCCTCGCAGGTGTGACCATCAGGAGCTCGCACGTCTCGATCGACGGCTTCACAGTCACGGGCGCGATCGGCGAGGGCATCCTCGCCACGGGCACGCTCGCCGGCGGCTCGATCGGCGACGTGACCATCACCGACAACAAGGTGGTTGGCAATAACCTCGGTGGGATTCCGCCGAGCCCCAACTCGCCATATCCGCAGTGCAGGGCATTCGGCCAGATCCCCGGTGACTGCGGCGAGGGCATCCATCTCATGGGCGTCGCGCGCGCGGTGATCGGCGGCAACTGGGTCAGCGCCAACGAGGGGGGCATCCTGCTGACCGATGAGTTCGGGCCGACGCACGAAAACCTCATCCAGGACAACACGGTCACCGGTAACCCGTTCGACTGTGGGGTCACGGTCCCGGGGCATAACCCGTTTGCGCTGGACGCGAGCGGCAAGCCTCAGCCCAAGGTCGCGGGTGTCTACGACAACGTGATCCGCGATAACCGCATCACCAACAACGGGTTGCAGGGTGAGGGCGCCGGCGTGCTCTTCGCCAACGCCGGTCCTGGCACCGCCTCGTACAACAACCTCGTCGAAGGCAACTACATCGCCGGCAACCAACTGTCGGGCGTGACCATGCACGCGCACACGCTGCCACCTGGCATGTTCGAAGACCTGAACGGCAACCGCATCATCGACAACCAGATCGGGCGCAACAACGTCGGCAGCCCGCTGGTCCCAGGCGATCCGCTCGACGGACCACCGGCGCAGGACTTTCACACCACCGGCATCCTGGTGTTCTCTGGGACGGTGCCGGTCACCGTGTGGATCAGCGGCAACCGGATCTTTGACGATCACTTCGGCATCTGGCTGGGTGTCAATGAGAACGTGACCGCGTCGCTCAGCGACAACTCGTTCAACGACGTCTTCCAGCGCCACGACGACTTCGGCTGAGCAACTACTTCGACACGGGGCATGATGCAGTCAGCCCCCGTCGGGTATTCCGGCGGGGGCTGGCAATCGCCCCAAGCGGAGCCAACGTGACAGAGGCACATACATCGGCGTAGAGTTCCTCACTGCCCATAGAAGCGTTCAGTTCAGGGGGTGGCATCGTGAACCTACGGCGACCGTTGTTTGGTAGGCAGAATCGCTCGCGACGGGCAGTGAGGCTGACCGCGCTGTGCGGGACGCTGGGTCTGATCGGCTGGGCGGCCGGGTCAACCCCCGCGGCGGCATCGACCAAGGCAGGCGTCACCGGCGCCCCGTCGACGATGCAGCACCTCAGAAGCCTGGGGACCGTCAACCTGCGCGCGCTCGCCGCGTCGCCAAGCTCGCACGCGAGCGCCGGTACAACGCGGCACATCGCGCTGCCGGGTCACGTCGGCACCAAGAACGCAGCGGCAACCGCAGTGCCCGTGCCCAACCCGCCGGTGACTGCCGTCGTGAAAGGCAAGGGCGGCACCCAGGGTTTCGTCGGCGTGACCGTCCTCAGTCAGGCGCAGGCGAATGGCGACACTCGGCTCACCCTCGAGCCGCCGGACCAGGGCCTCTGCGCCCATAACGGCGTCATCGTCGAGCCCGTCAACACCGCGCTGCAGGTTTATTCCTCGGCAGGCCAGGCGCTGTCACCCGTGGTTTCCTTGAACGCGTTCTTCCACCTGCCGCCTGAGGTCAACTTCGGCTTCAATCCGCCAACCTTCGGGCCGTTCACGTCGGACCCGAAGTGCTACTACGATGCCCAGACCGGCCGCTGGTTCCTGACCGTTCTGGAGATCGATACCGACCCCTACTCCGGCGCCTTCGGGTTCCGGTCCCATGAGCTGCTCGCCGTCAGCCAGACCTCCGATCCGACCGGCGGGTGGGGTCTGTTCGAAATCGATTCAACCAACGACGGCAGCAATGGTACCGAGGCGGACACGAATTGCCCGTGCTTCGGTGACCAGCCCAGGATCGGCGCCGACGCCAACGGCTTCTACATCTCCACCGACATCTATCCGATCCACGGCCTCTTCAACAGCGACGGCGGCGAGGTGTACGCGGTCTCGAAGACCGGGCTCGCGGCAGCCGCCAATGGTCTCGGTTCTCCAATCCTGGTCGTGATTCACAACGGCGCCGTGATCGTCGATGGTTTCCCGGCGAACGCACTGCAACCCGCCGAGACGCCTCAGGGCGGCAGTTATGCAACGGACACCGAGTACTTCCTCAACAACCCCGACTACAACGGCTTCGCCACCAGCGGTGGACAGGGTGAGACCGCGGTGGAGTTGTGGACGCTGAAAGGGACCAGCTCACTCAACAGCGCAACGCCGGCCCTCACACTGACCACCGCAGAGCTTGACACCACGGCTGTCTACGCGCCGCCCGTTCCGGCGGTGCAGAAGGCCGGGCCGATTCCCTACGGAAAGTCGCTCGGGGCCACCGAGCCAATGCTGACCGTCAACGACGATCGCATGCAGCAGGTCGAGTACCTGAATGGGCAGCTGTTCTCGTCGCTCAACACCGGAGTCGGTCCGAGCGGCACCGCCACCAGCTCCGCCGTTGCGTGGTTCGTGGTCACCCCGTCCGGCATCAGCGGTTCGGTCACTCAGCAGGGGTATGTCGCGGTGGGTGCCGGGGCGTCGTTGCTGTACCCCTCCATCGGTCTCAACTCGGCCGGCGAAGGAGTGATGACCTTCAGCATCTCCGGCCCGACGCATTTCCCGAGCGCCGCCTTCATGTCCTTCGACGGCACGAGCCCGGCCGGACCGGTGTTCATCAACGGCCCGGGCGTGCGCCCGGAAGACGGCTTCACCTGCTATCCGCAGGTCGGCTTCGGGCCAACCTGCCGCTGGGGTGACTACACCGCGGCGGCCTCGGACGGCACCGGCGCCATCGTGATGGGCGCTGAGATGATCCCGAACGCCGCTCGCGCAACCGACTCGAACTGGGGAACGTTCGTCAGCGTCCTCGCCAAGCCATGAGCTGACGGCGGGCCGGGGCTGCGTGAAGCTCCGGCTCGCCGGCCCTCGGGCCTCGGTCAGGCGGCGGTGTGCGCCTCGAGCAAGAAGTCCTCGGGCTTCCAGTACTCGGCGTTCGCCGTGATGCCGGTCCCGCGAACCACAGCCGGATGTGTCCGATGCGCATCGGCGACGACCGAGGCAGGGACCGCTCTCGCGTCGTAGGGGCAGAGGATGGTGGCCGGCAGCGACGCGCATGCGAGGTTGAGCAGCGACTCGTAGCGGGTCCAGGCGGTGACCTCCGCGTCGGACCTCCCTGCCCAGACGGGCTCGCCCACGATCCGCGTCCACATCGCCCCGGCCTCGAATCGCTCCGTCACGAAGGTGCGGTAGCGATGCATCGCCTCGTTCGGCGAGCTGCACCAGTCGATCGATTCAGCGAAGGCGACGTCCTCGTCGCCGCCGTTGAGCGCGTCGCGCAGCAGCTCGATGTTGGCGTGCGTTGTCACCGCCAGAACAGCTTCTGAGCGCTCAACCCCCTGGGCGAGGAACGGGACGGTCGCGGCGAGGAACTCTTCGTCGGATGAATACCGCAGCACGAGGTGCTCGAACACCGAAGACCCCACTGCCGCATCCGACCCGATCAGGTAGTCAACGCTCACGCTGAGCGCGCCGGCGAGGGCGGCCAGGCTGCTGAGCCGCACCTCGCGGCGCCGGCCTGATTCGATCTGCGCGATCGCCGACGCGCTGACTCCGGCGTGGTATGCAAGGGCTTCGCGGCTCCATCCACGGCGTCCTCGCGCCGCTTGAAGGGTTTTCCCGATTCGCGCCGAGCTCAAGATCGTTTCCTCATGCTGGCCGCAGCCCACCGGCTGCCCTCCAATCTCGCCAATCCGCGCAGTATGTCATATGACTGCGTCATTTGACATGAGACCGTGTCAAGTGGTAGTAATCTGTCTATGATCGCGCAGCGCCTTCCTGGCGAATTGAGCGGGGAGGTCGACCTGACGGGACCACACGACGGCTCAGAGTCGTCGCAGCCGGTCCCTGAGGCTCGGCAATTCAACCCGAGCACGTCAGAGCTCGAGGCGACTCCGCAACTCCTCGAAGACAGGATCGCCGAGCTGGAGTCGCGACTGCGACGCATTGCCGCCGAGCTCCAGGCCGCCGGCATCTTGCATGACCTCGACGCGCTTCCTTCGCTGGACGAGCATCCCCAGATGGCCGAGCTGACCAACCGCCAGCGGGAGATCCTTATACGCCTCCTCAACGCACAGCGCGTCTCGGTGATCGCCGCTGAGCTGTATGTGAGCCCCAGCACGGTGCGCAACCACCTGCTAACCATCTTCAGCAAGTTCGGAGTGCACTCGCAGGCCGAGCTGCTCGCGGTGCTGCGCACCTACCGCTAGAGACAGACAAGGAGGGTCGTTGTACCGACCCGTCACGGCGACTTGAGCCCCGGATCGTATTCATCAGACTGCATTCCCGCGGCTAACGCCGCCTTCTGCGCTGGCGAACCTCATTCGCGCCCTACCACTGGGACTGGTAGCCGCCGTCGTCGCCACCCTGGCCTGGACCTCGGTCGCGAGCGCCTCGAACCCGAAGGTCCAGCCGCATGAGTACTTCGCCGCGACAGTCAACGGCTCGACCGGTGATACGGGTCCGGTGACGATTCTGACGACCTGCGTCGGGCCGATCCATCCCGGGGAGACCGGCCACCCGTTGGGCGGCCAGACGGTGGGGGTGCGGCTGGTCCCGGTGCCCGGGAGTCGCACGAGCTCGCTCGGCTACACGGGCAACAGGGGCACGTCCATCGGCGCCTTCTTCGGTGCCCCGCCGCCGAGTCCGTCGGGCTCCTCGTACGTCAGCTTCACGGTCTACGGCACCAAGCCGATCCCCACGAGCCTCGTGCTCCCGTGCGCCGGCCGCGGGCAGGTGACCTTCGTTCCCCTCCCGCTGCAGCCACCGGCTCGCACAATCGCTGTGCCGGTCGCCTTCGCCGGCCAGCCATAACGATCGCCCCGGCCGCGAGCGTGGGGTAGCATCAGGGATTGATGCGTGCACTGCCGGTCGTCGCTGCAGGTCTGAGCATCGGGCTGACCGCCGCGGCGACGGGGCTGACGGCGTTCGCGAGCAGTCGCCAGGCATCGTTCGCGCACCGCGCGTCGGCGCTCGAGCAGCGATGGAAGGCCGACACGGCGGCAGGTGAGCCGGCGGCGAGCCTCGCGCCGCTGCGCACCGAGCTCGCGCACTCGACCTACCAGACCGCCCCGAGCTGGTCCCCGCAGTGGTGGTTCGGCACCGGGCAGAGCGTGCTCGACAATCTGGAATCGCGCACCACACGCGCCTGGACGGGCGCACTCGACGCTGCCCGGTCGCAAGCGGCTCCGGTGTTCACCAGCTGGAACCTGATGAGCGCGCAGCTGTCTCCGTTCGTTCCCGCAGGTGCGGTCAGCGCGGAGCAGGGATGGCAGCAGGAGCTTGCTGCCGCCGCGACGCCGCTGGCGGTGGATCGCCTCATCGTGCAGTGGACCGACGCCACCAACGCTGCACGCAATGCAGCGCTCCAGAATCAGCTCAACGCCGAGGTGAGCGCGTACCGCGGCGTGAGCGGCCTGCTTGCGCAGGCCAACTCGGCGGTGACGAAGGCGCATCACGACAACCTCGACCCGGGGCAGGTGCCAACGCTGACCGCGGCGCTGCGCACCGAGCTGTCCACGCATGTGGACGACACGACCACCACCCGCGCGCTGCTCACGGCCGTGCAGAGCCTCCAGTCGCTGATTCGCCTCAACGACAACGTCGCGGCCGCGCTGCCGCCGATCATGTACAGCGTCGATCAGGCCGCTGCCGAGCGCATCGCCAGCGCATCGACCTATCTCGCGCAGTACAACAGCGTTGCTCAAGCATTTCGCGCGGCTAGCGAAGCCGCACAGCTCAACACCGTCGCGGCGCACATCGCGGCCCTGCAGGCCGCGGTCGCAACCACGCTGAGTGCCAACCGATGCGGCCATCCGGTGCCATCGGGCAAGGTGATCACGCTCAACCTGACGCTACAGGAGGCGATCTTCTACGACAACGGCTGCGTGGTCAGGGCCACGCCGATCACCACCGGGCGTGCCTACCTGCGCACCCCCGCCGGGTATTTCCATGTCTTCTTCAAGACGTCGCCGTTCACAATGGTGTCGCCGTGGCCGCCCGGCTCACCGTTCTGGTATCCGACCGGCACGGTGACATGGGTGATGGAATTCCTGGTCGGCGGGTACTTCATCCACGACGCGTCGTGGGAGCCCGCGTCGATGTACGGACCGGGGAGCGAGAACACCTACGTCGCCAGCCATGGGTGCGTGCACATCCCGACGCCGGTGATGCGCTGGGCGTACTCATGGACGCCGATCGGCACCCCGGTGATCGTCACGCAGTGATGCGTTGAAACCGCGTCGATGAGTGCGTGGACGAGCGACGAGCTCACCAGGATCGGTAGAGCAGAAGAGCTCAGGATCACATCGGTCCGACCTGACGGCACGCTCCGAAGGCCGGTGCCGATCTGGGTCGCCCGCGACGGTGACGACCTGTACGTGCGAGCGGTCAATGGACGCAGTGCGTCGTGGTTCCGTGGTGTCCAGGAACATCACGAGGGCCACATCCAGGCCGGCGGCATCGACAGCGACGTCACTGCTGAGGACGCGGGCCACGAGCTCGGAGACCGACTCGATACTGCATACCGCGCCAAATATGGCCGGTATCCCGAAAGCGTTGTCGGCAGCGTCGTGACACCTGCCGCGCGTTCCACCACGCTCAAGCTCACGCCGCTGCGAAGGGATTGACGACGATGCGGACCACAACGCTTGGCCGCAACGGCCCCACGGTCGGCGGCATCGGTCTGGGATGCATGGGCATGACCGCCTCGTACGACTTGGAAACCCCGCGCGATGACGCCACGTCGATCGCGGTCATCCACCAGGCGCTCGATCTGGGGATGACGCTGATCGATACCGCCGATGCATACGGACCCTTCACCAACGAGGAGCTGGTCGGTCAAGCCCTGTCTGGCGGCCACCGTGCGCGCTCGGTGCTGGCCACGAAGGTCGGCCTGGTCGCGGGTGATCCATCCCCGAATGCAGTCTCTGGCACCCCGTCTCCCGGCGCGGCCCGGAACGGTCGACCCGAGCACGTGCGAACGTCGATCGACGGCAGCCTGCGGCGTCTGAACACCGAGTACGTCGACCTCTACCAGCTGCACCGGGTGGACCCCGAGGTGCCGCTGGAGGAAACCTGGGGGGCGATGGCGGAGGTGGTGGCCAGCGGCAAGGCGCGACACATCGGCCTGTCCGAGGTTTCTGTGGCCGAGATCAAGCGAGCCCAGGCGGTGCATCCCGTGACGTCGGTGCAGTCCGAGCTCTCCCTCTGGACCCGCGACGTCCTGGGGGAGGTCGCGCCGTACTGCTAAGAGCAGGGCATCGCGTTGATCCCGTTCTCTCCGCTGGGCCGGGGCTTTCTGGCAGGACGGTTCTCATCGTTCGACGACCTGCCCCAGGACGACTTCCGCCGTCAGCTACCCCGCTTCCAGCAGGATGCGCTGCGCGTCAACCTGGCACTCGTTCGCACGGTGCGTGAGATCGCCGAGCGGATTGGAGCGACTCCCGCCCAGGTGGCGCTGGCATGGGTGCTGGCCCAGGGCCCGCACATGGTGCCCATCCCCGGAACCAAGACCCCCAAGTACCTCGTGGAAAACGCCGCGGCGGCCGACCTCGAGCTGAGCGCGGGAAACCTTGCCGAGCTCGACGCCATACCCGCAGCGGAGGGAACCCGCTACTGACGTCTACCCCTGCCGGAACGGCCTGGCAGCCCAGCTGTGGCCCGCGTCGAAGGTCATGAGCAACTCGCCACTTGTTCCCGCGTCGTTGCCGAGAACGGCAACTCCCTGAGACGCACTCGTGAAGCCGAGATCTGTCACGCCCTGCTCGGTCGTGGTTCCAAAGACGTTCACCCAACTCGCACCGCCATTGAAGGTCGCGACCAGCACGACATTGCCCCGTGTATCGAGAGTCCAAATGACGACGTTGCCGGGACGCGGGCTGGCTGCACCGCCAGCAATCTCCATTGCTGGTTGCCTCCGCGCAGTGCTGAACGTTGCGCCGGCATTCGACGAGAACGACACCACCACGCGCGTTGGGAAATTGGCCCACTGCCCGTCGGTGCAAACGGCCGCAAGACTCGTGGCGGTAGACGCGGCGAGATAGAGTCCGCCGCCGCCGGTTTCACATGGTGGTTGCCAGGCAGACCAGCCAGTCCGCATGAGGCGTGCTCCATCGAGCACCGTTCGATCGACCTGCACGATCCACCCACCGCCTTGGCTCAGCACGATGGTCGCCTGAGGCACGGGTCCAGCGCCCCCCATCATGACGAGCGGCGACTCATGCCACGCGTCAATTGTTGTAGCGCTCGTGTCCACGCGCGTGACGCCGTCGTAGTCGCGAAATGCGGCACTGACCATCCCACGCGCCGCTTCCACGTCGTTGACGATTACGGGAGACGACTGCGACGGAAGAAATACCTGGCGCCAATGGACGCCGCCATCGTGGGTGCCCCAAAGCGCCGGTGGATATGCCCAGCCATCATTGGAATCGGCGAATCTAATCTTCGTCACGCTGGCCGGATCATTGATCTCGGCCCCGTCGAACAACGCCGGTGGTGACGGGACACTCACCCACGTCCGACCAGCGTTGACAGTTTTGAGCAGCGCAAAGACACGTCGTGTAGTCACACGGAGCGTAGCCGAGCACCCAACCGGTATTGAGCGAAACAAACGTCACCGAGGCAGGAACGAATCCCTTCGGAACGGGTCCAACGGGCAGATGGCCCAAGGTGATCGGCGTCGGTGTTGGCGCCGGCGCCGGGCTGAACGAAGGAAGTGTGACGAGAGCGGTTGACGACGGTGACGGGGAGACATGACGAGGAGGTGTCGTCGTCGCGCAGCCTGTGAGTGCGACGGCAACGACAACGGCGCAGCACTGACGACGCCCGCGCAGAGTTGAGCGAGCCGTTGAACCCTCCTGGAGTGCCTGCCATTGCGACATCGTCGATGAGGAAACGGGCGAGGATGAAGTCTGGATACGCAGTCCTGCTCAGCCTGAGGCGAGCCTCCAGGATGCGTCAGCCCACGCCCAGACCTTGATGGGGGCCGGGCGTTGCGGGCTCGTGTCGAGGGCTCCGACCAGGAGCAGCGCAGTGTCAGTGCTCACCAATGCACCGTCGAGGATCGGCACGCCGAGTGCTCGCGGCACTTGGGTCCAATGGGTCCCGTCCCAAGCCCACAGGCTGCCTGGATCACTCAGCGTCGTGCCGGCGCCGAACATGAGCAGCCGGTGGGTGGGAGGATCCCAGCCGAGTCCGGCGAGAGCGCCGACCGCGGGATCGTTGCGGGTCGCGATCCTTCGCCACGCGCGCCCATCCCAAGCCCATGTCTGCGTCCGGCTTCCGGGTGACGGTACCGGTACCTGCCCCGACCCGACGGCGATCAGGGCGTGAGTCACCGGGTCGTATCCCACCGTAAGGGCGGCCGGAGGGAACGGGAGCCCGCTCCGAAGCCGTATCCAATGCGTGCGGCTCCAGACCCAGGTGGTGGTGGCTGAATCCCCCGGTCCGCCGGTAACGAGCACCATCTCGTTCAGCGCCGGATCCCACGTCATTGACGCGTCGCTCCGGGGACCCTGCGTGCTACTGCCCTTGTCCATCTCGTGCCAGCTCGCACCGTCCCACGCCCACGTGTCGGTGAGATCCGTGCCCGGAGCGCCGTGGCCGCCGAAGAGCAGCACCAGCCGAAGGGCCGGGTCATATGCCGCCGCGGCGTCGATGCGCCCGGGCGGGCTCGCAAATGGCTGGGCGAGGGTCCATCGGACGCCATCCCAGACCCAGGTTGCGGCGTTGTCGCTGATCCCGCCGAAGACCAGGATCTGATGGGTCGCGATGTCGTCGGCGACGCTGTAGCCGGCGGTCGACGCCGGCCCGATCAGCGCTGAACTCCTCGGGGCTGACGAGGATGACGCCGTAGCCGTCGGCGCGGGGCTAAGCGGGATGCGCGGCCTGGCGATCAGGTACCCGACGAGTCCCGCCGCCGCGACGGCGACGACCAGCCCGAGGGCCGCAGTGCGCGTCGGGCGGGGAGCGTCGCCCATCGAGAAGATCATCGCCCAGACCTCGCTCACTGCGGTAGCTGCTCTGGCTCTGGCTCCTGCGCCAGCGGCGCGAGGCACTTCCGGTCCGACGTGGCACGATCTTGCGTGTGACCAGCACACCCGCCGGGGCCCAGCACCTGCGTGACCTCGCCCGGCTGCGCCGCGTTCGCGACCGGATCGACCGGGAGTACGCGCAGCCGTTGGACGTTGAGGCGCTGGCCCGCGGCGCGAACATGTCGGCCGGGCATCTCAGCCGTGAGTTCAAGCTCGCCTACGGCGAGTCGCCGTACAGCTATGTCATGACGCGACGCATCGAGCGCGCCATGGCGCTGCTGCGTCGCGGCGACCTCAGCGTCACCGAGGTCTGTTTCGCGGTCGGGTGCTCGTCGCTGGGCACGTTCAGCAGTCGCTTCACCGAGCTGGTCGGCGTGCCGCCCAGCACCTACAGGCGCGACGAGGCGCGCGCCACAGCGGGGATGCCATCGTGCGTGGCGAAACAGGTGACCAGACCGGTCAGGAATCGAGAAGCGCCGGTCGCGAGCCGCGCCTAGCATGACCGTCATGGACATCGACACCATGACTTCAGGAGTGACCATGAGCGACTCTTCCACGATGGGAATCAAGACCGTCCTCCATCCCGTGTCCGACGTGGATAAGGCCAAGCCGGTGTACACGGCCCTGCTCGGCATACCCCCAAGCGCCGACGCGCCGTACTACGTCGGTTACGAGGCCGCTGGCCAGCAGATCGGGCTGGTGCCCGGCGCTGGACCGCAGGCCATGACCTCACCGGTGGCCTACTGGCACGTGGCGGACATCGAGGCAAAGCTGACCGAGGTGACCGCCGCTGGTGCCAAGGTGAAGGAGTCGCCGCGCGACGTCGGCGCCGGCCGCCTGGTGGCCACCTTCACGGATCCCGATGGCAACGTCCTCGGGCTGATTCAGGACCCGGCCTGACGCCTCGGCGGGCACGCGGCGTGGGCGGTGCGCAACCGCCCGCGCTGAACGATGCCCACGACAGCCACGATGTGATCCGCGTGCACGGCGCGCGGGTGAACAACCTCAAGGACGTCAGCGTCGAGATCCCGAAGCGCAGGCTGACGGTATTCACCGGCATCTCCGGCTCGGGCAAGAGCTCGCTGGTGTTCAGCACGATCGCCGCGGAGTCGCAGCGTCTGATCAACGAGACCTACAGCACCTTCGTGCAGGGCTTCATGCCGACGCTGGCGCGGCCCGAGGTGGACGTCCTCGAAGGGCTGACGACCGCGATCATCGTCGACCAGCAGCGGATGGGTGCCGACCCCCGCTCCACGGTCGGCACCGCCACCGACGCCAACGCGATGCTGCGGGTCCTGTTCAGCCGGATCGGGCACCCGCACATCGGCTCCTCGAACGCCTTCTCCTTCAATGTCCCCACGGTCCGAGCGAGCGGCGCGATCACGGTCGAACGCGGCGCCGCCACCGCCGTGAGGAAGACCTTCACCCGCACCGGCGGCATGTGTCCGCGCTGCGAAGGCCGGGGCACCGTGTCCGATATCGACCTCACCGAGCTCTTCGACGACTCCAAGTCGCTCGCCGAGGGCGCGATCACCATCCCCGGCTACAAGACGGACAGCTGGTGGACAACGGGGATCTTCATTGAGTCGGGCTTCCTCGACCCGAACAAACCGATCCGCAACTACACCAAGAAGGAGCTCCACGACTTCCTCTACAAGGAGCCGGTCAAGGTGAAGATCAAAGGCGTCAACCTCACCTACGAGGGGCTGATTCCCAAGCTGCAGAAGTCGTTCCTCTCCAAGGACCCCGACGCGCTGCAGCCGCATATCCGAGCGTTCGTCGACCGGGCGGTCACCTTCGCCACATGTCCGGAGTGCGGCGGCACCCGGCTCAGCGAGGCGGCCCGCTCCTCGCGGATCGGCCGGCTCAACATCGCCGACGCCTGCGCTATGCAGATCAGCGACCTGGCCGACTGGGTCCGCGGCGTCAAAGAGCCGTCGGTGGCGCCGTTGCTCGCGGGGCTGCTGCAGACCATCGACTCGTTCGTCGAGATCGGCCTGGGCTACCTCTCGCTCGAGCGGCCGTCGGGCACGCTGTCGGGCGGCGAGGCACAGCGCACCAAGATGATCCGCCACCTCGGCTCCTCGCTCACCGACGTCACCTACGTCTTCGACGAGCCCACCACCGGCATGCACCCGCATGACATCCAGCGGATGAACGACCTGCTGCTGCGGCTGCGGGACAAGGGCAATACGGTGCTGGTTGTGGAGCACGAGCCGGAGACCATCGCCATCGCCGACCACGTCGTCGACCTCGGCCCCGGCGCCGGGACGGCGGGCGGCACCGTCTGCTTCGAGGGCACCGTGGAGGGGCTGCGCGCCAGCGGCACCCTCACCGGCCGCCACCTCGAGGACCGGACCGCCCTCAAGAAGACGCTGCGGACGCCCACCGGTACGCTGCAAATCCGCGGCGCGACGGTGCACAACCTGCGCGACGTCGACGTCGACATCCCGCTCGGGGTGATGGTCGTCGTCACCGGCGTGGCCGGCTCCGGTAAGAGCTCGCTCGTGCACGGATCGATCCCCTCCCGGGCGGGTGTGGTATCGATCGACCAGGTCGCGATCCGCGGCTCGCGACGGAGCAACCCAGCGACCTACACCGGACTGCTCGGCCCGATCCGCACCGCGTTCGCGAAGGCCAATGGCGTGAAGCCGGCGCTGTTCAGCTTCAACTCTGAGGGTGCCTGCCCCAACTGCAACGGCACCGGCGTCATCTACACCGACCTGGCGATGATGGCCGTCGTCGCCACCACCTGCGAGGAGTGCGAGGGGAAACGGTTCGAGGCCTCAGTCCTGCGCCACCACCTCGGCGGTCGCGACATCAGCGAGGTGCTCGCGATGTCGGTGACCGAGGCCGGGGAGTTCTTCGGCGCCGGCAAGGCGCACACGCCGGCGGCGCGCGCCATCATCGAGCGCCTCGCCGACGTCGGGCTCGGCTACCTGAGTCTGGGCCAGCCGCTCACCACGCTGTCAGGCGGTGAGCGGCAGCGGCTCAAGCTGGCCACCCACATGGCCGAGAAGGGCGGCGCCTACGTCCTCGACGAGCCGACCTCCGGACTCCACCTCGCCGACGTCGAGCAGCTGCTCGGCTTGCTCGACCGGCTCGTCGACTCCGGCAAGTCGGTCATCGTCGTCGAGCACCACCTGGCGGTCATGGCACATGCCGACTGGATCATCGACCTGGGCCCCGGCGCGGGCCACGACGGCGGCCGGATCGTCTTCGAGGGCAC
>Ga0209219_1000027_pt1 | contig 53741 bp, 50 predicted proteins | sample BlaSpr_A8_OM1_M1_FD_187973 | JGI IMG/M metagenome (GOLD analysis project Ga0209219, IMG submission 187973) | Forest soil microbial communities from Thunder Bay, Ontario, Canada - Black Spruce, Ontario site 2_A8_OM1_M1 (SPAdes) (version 2) | ecosystem: Environmental > Terrestrial > Soil > Boreal... | reverse complement strand
GTCTCCCTCTGCCGGCCGCACCACCGCGCCGTGCACGAGCACGGTTGGCGGATCCACATCGCTGACGGAATTGCCGTGGTGGAGCCGCCACCCTGACGAGGGCGACGCGGTCAGCTCAGCGCATCGCCCGAATTGCCGACTGCGCCGCAGGTGACATGTCCGGGTTGAGCTGATAGAACGCCCAGATCCCGCGCTTGAAGCTGGTCACGATCCCTGCCTCACGAAGCTTGGCGAGGTGGTGACTGATGGTCGGCTGGCCCAGCTCGAAGGCGGCGGTGAAATCGCAGACGCACACCGGGTCTGGGGCGGCGGCGAGGATGTGCAGGATCTGAACACGCGTCGGATCGCCGAGCGCCTTGTAGATGCTGGCGAGCTCGTCGGCGCGCTCATCTGGAAGAGGAGGAGCGACCGGCTGAGAGCAGCCCTTGACCCGATCGATGACGTGGAGCTCCGCAAGGGGTGCGGGTGTCGTGACCATGGACTTGATTCTACCCATTGACACGCGTCGATGGGACGGACTATGATGCGCTCGAATCAATCGACGCCTATCGATAGGAGAGACGATGGAGTGCGACTGTCCGTGTGATTCCTGCCCGTGCGATTGCGGGTGCTGCTGAGATGGGACGCGTGCAATTGGCGTTGAATGTCTCCGATCTGGACGAGGCAATCGGCTTCTACTCGAAGCTGTTCGAGACCGAGCCCGCCAAGCGGCGCCCCGGGTATGCGAACTTCGTGGTCGTCGATCCGCCGCTGAAGCTCGTGCTCTTCGAGAACGCCGCCCAGGCCGGCAGCCTCAATCACCTCGGAATCGAGGTCGGCTCGACGGACGACGTCGTAGCCGCAACGCGGCGGCTGGCTGCGGAAGGATTGCCAACCGAAGTGGAGGACGGGGTGACGTGCTGCCACGCCCTCCAGGACAAGGTCTGGGTCGCCGGCGCCGACACCCGTTGGGAGGTTTACACGGTGCTCGCGGATGCTCTTGACGCGCCCATTGACACCGGCACCGGTGGTTGCTGCGCGACCGCAGCCGAATCGACCGCACCCTGCTGCGCCGGCTGAGCGCGAAAATCGTCGCACTCAGCAACTCCAACCCACGGAGGCCGCAGTGCACCTGGTCGCCGTAGGCGGCAGCGACGCCGGCATTAGCGCCGCACTTCGCGCTCGCGAGCTCGATGCGAGCACCGACGTTACCGTCATCGTCGGCGACAGGTATCCCAACTTCTCGATCTGCGGCATCCCGTACTACGTGTCTGGTGACGTGCCGGACTGGCGCAACCTTGCCCATCGCAGCATTGACGATCTCGAGGCGACGGGAATGCACCTCCGCCTCGACACGGTCGCCCGGCGTATCGACGTCGGAGACCAAACCTTGTCGATCACCGACGCCGAAGGCCACGAGGCATTGGTGCGGTACGACGCGCTGGTGGTGGGCACCGGCGCGCTTCCGGTGCGTCCCCCTATCGAAGGGCTGACCGGCGACACCGCGCTCGGTCCGGCGGACGGCGTGCATCTGCTCCATTCCATGGGCGACACCTTCGCGATCATGCAAACCCTCACCGATCGATCCCCACGCCATGCGCTGATCGTCGGCGCCGGCTATGTCGGACTCGAGATGGCCGAAGCGCTGATCGCGCGAGGCCTTGCGGTGACCCAGATCGAGCAGCTTCCAGAGGTGCTGCCGACCGTCGACACGAAGCTGGGCGCGCTCGTCCATCGCGAGCTCAGCACGCATGGCGTCGAGGTCGTGTGTGACACGAAAGTGGTGCGTATCGCGAGAGCGCCGGCCGGATCCGCCGGGCGGCTCGAGGTGCAAGCCACCAGGCAGCGCACGAGCGAGGCGTACTTCGCTGACGTTGTCCTGGTGGTTGTCGGTGTGCGCCCCGACGCGCACCTGGCCCTCGATGCAGGAGCCGAGCCGGGCCCCAGAGGGACGATCGCCGTCGACCGCCACATGCGCACGAACCTGCCGAATGTGTTTGCGGCGGGTGATTGCGTGACCACCTACCACCGACTCCTCGGCGACACGTATCTTCCGCTCGGGACCACGGCGCACAAGCAGGGTCGCGTCGCAGGTGAGAACGCTCTGGGCGGCGACCGGAGCTTTGCGGGAAGCCTGGGCACGCAGGTGGTCAAGGTCTTCGACATGGCCGCGGCGCGTTCGGGCGTTCGAGACGGCGAAGCGGCTGGCGCGGGATTCGACCCGGTCACGGTGAGCCACGAGGCCGACGACCACAAGGCGTACTACCCCGACAGTCATCGCATTTCCATGCGCTTCACGGGCGACCGCAGCACCGGGCGTCTGCTCGGCGTCCAGCTTTTCGGGCACCGTCATGCGGAGGTCGCCAAGCGCATCGACATCGCGGCGGCGGCGATCTACAACGGCATGACCGTCGATGCGATCAGCGACCTCGATCTCTCCTACACGCCACCGCTTGGCAGCCCGTGGGATGCGATGCAAGCGGGGGGACAGGCCTGGGTTCGTGCCGCGCTTAAACTTGACTGAACTAGTCAGGTTTTGTTAGGGTCGCGAACGATGGGAATCCGGTGGTTGGGATTGACGCGCCGCCGTTGGCTCGACCACGGCTGTTGCGGCTCCGCGATCTGTAGTCGGTAACCGCTCGCCCGTCGAGCACGTTGCGCAGCGACGCGACATTGCGACGCGATCCGCGCTGACGTCAGTTATCAACCATTCGACCAGGAGGTCTGTCATGTCTGTCACCGATGAGCTCATCAAGAACAACGAGCGATACGCCGCTGCATTCGACAAGGGGGACAAGCCACTGCCTCCGGCGCGCGGCATCGCGGTGGTCGCGTGCATGGACGCCCGCCTGCACGTGAGCTCGATTCTCGGACTCGAGGTTGGCGACGCCCACATCATCCGCAACGCTGGTGGCGTGATCACCGACGATGCGATTCGTTCGCTGGTGATCTCGCAGCGTCTGCTCGGGACCAAGGAGATCATCCTCATCCATCACACCGACTGCGGAATGGTCACGTTCACCGACGACGTGGTCAAAGCGCAGATCAAGGAGGACACCGGCATCCGGCCGCCGTTCTCCCTCGAAGCGTTCACGGAGGCCGCCGACGACGTTCGCCAGTCGATCGCTCGCATCAAGGCAAGCCCGTTCATCCCACTTCGCGACAACGTCCGCGGATTCGTCTACGACGTCGCCACCGGGAGGCTGAACGAGGTCGTAGCAGGCGATCGTGAGCTGACCGGAAGCACCTCGGGGGTTACCGCGGGATCAGTGCGGTAAGACAGCGTCGCGGCGCACGGTCGCGCGCGAGCAGTCGCGCGTGTGCCGTGCGCTCAGCGGCGCGGCCGCGCCGCAGCCTTGGAGCCTGGAGACTTGGCGGGAAGCGCTCGCGACCATTCGAGTGAGGTTTCGATCCATCGTCGCGCCGCGGGAAGGTCGGTCGCCCATCCGGCGGGCAGAGTCGTGTAACCCTTCATCGGTCGCCCGGGCATCGGTGCGAAGTCCGAGCCCCCTGCGGCGCGAAGACGAGCATCGTCGTCACTCGACAGACGCACGAACAGGTTGTCGCCGAAGAGACCGGTGAACATGTTCCCGTTGACGAACGCGGCCGGGTTGCCGAACATCTGGCGCGCGGAGACCGCGGGATCGTCCGGCACGAGTTTCGCGAACGCACTCGCGGCGGCGCCGCTCGGTTTAGGCATTCCGCCGCCGGCTGCCGGGCTCACGACAGGCGCACCGTGCCGCTCGGAGGGTGCCCGAGGCGGCACGTCGCAGGTCCGTTACAACGCTTCGTGACCATCACAACTCCCAACTCACGGTGGCTTCGTAGTGTGCGCCATTCGCACGCCCAGAGTTGCGCACAGGCATGTACGTTGCTGCGCAATCAAAGTAGTCGGTTGTCCACATTGTCAACACCCCTTGCGCGTGTCAAACGCGTCGCGCGCAGCGTGCTCACTGATGCGACGAGACAGTTGACAGACAGTCAGGGCCGCGGCGTACACTCCTCGGGTGGCATCGGAGGCGGGTATGTTGAAGCATTCTGGACGAGCCTCCGTATCGCATCGGATCTGCGCACGAGTCGGTTGCGGTGAACCGGTGCACAAGCCGACCGCTAAGTACTGCAGCATCAAGTGCTGCTCCATCGATCCCGAACGGCACCAGCGCTTGCGCAATCAAGCGCTCAAAGCATCCGCACGGCCGATACCGATGCTGCGGCAACTCCGTTTCGAGTTTCCGTCGCAAGCCTTCGACCCCGAGGCGCAACTCACGCAGTTCTGTCAAGCACGCGAGGATGTCCCTTCGGGGATGTCGCGCCTCACCGGCTGAGGCGGAACAAGACCTCGCCGAAGCGAGGCGTTGCGGGCTGACTGCGTAGAATCGGCATCTCATGCCCGATGAGATCGTCGACGACACCGCTGAAGCAGGCGCTCCACTCCCAGCTCCGGCTGAACCGACCCTGGAGATCCTCCGTCACAGTGCCGCGCACCTCATGGCGGCTGCCGTCGTCGATTTGTTCCCCGGCGCTCAGTACGATGTCGGCCCCGCGATCGAGGACGGCTTCTTCTACAACTTCCGGCTCCCCGGCGGCCGGCACTTCGTCGATGACGATCTGCCCCGAATCGAGAGCCGGATGGAAGCGCTCGCCGCAAAGGAGATTCCCTTCGTGGCCGAGGCACTGTCACGCGAGCAGGCGGTGGCGATGTTCACGGCACTGCACCAGGACTTCAAGGTCGACATCATCAACCGCCTGCCTGCCGATGTGAGCACCGTCAGCATCTACAGGACCGGCGCGTTCGTCGACCTCTGCCGCGGCCCCCATGTGCCGGACACAGGATGGCTGCGCGCCATCCGGGTGCTGCGCATCGCCGGCGTCTACTGGCGAGGTGACGCACACAATGAACAGCTGCAGCGCGTATACGGCACCGCATGGTTCTCGCATGAGGAGCTCGACGCGTACATGCAACGCCTCGAGGAGGCGCGCAAGCGCGACCACCGGCGCCTTGGTGCCGAGCTCGATCTCTTTTCATTCCCGGAGGAGATCGGCTCGGGCCTCCCGGTCTTTCATCCCAACGGCGGCCTGGTGCGCTCACTCATGGAGGAGTACTCCCGCAAGCGCCACGCCGAGGGCGGTTATTCATTCGTGACCTCGCCGCACATCACCAAGGAGGACCTCTTCAAGGTGTCAGGCCACCTGGAGTGGTTCGCCGACGGGATGTTCCCGCCGATGGAGCTGGACGAGGGCACCAAGTACTACCTCAAGCCGATGAACTGTCCCATGCACATCCTCATCTACCGCAGCAGGATGCGCTCCTACCGCGAGCTGCCCTTGCGACTCTTCGAATTCGGCACCGTGTACCGATACGAGAAGTCGGGAGTGGTGCACGGACTCACCCGCGTGCGCGGGCTGACCATGGACGACGCGCACATCTTCTGCGCCCGTGAACAGATGATGGACGAGCTCATCTCGCTGCTCGACTTCACGCTGGGGATGCTCAGGGACTTCGGCCTCACCGACTTCTATCTCGAGCTCTCGACGCGCCCGGAGCACAAGGCGGTCGGAACGGTGGAGGAGTGGGATGAGGCCACGCAGGCGCTTCGCCTCGCCGCAGCAGGCCGGAACCTCGAGCTCGTCCTCGATGAGGGCGGCGGCGCCTTCTACGGCCCGAAGATCTCGGTCCAGGCCCGGGACGCCATCGGCCGCACCTGGCAGATGTCCACGATCCAGGTCGACTTCCAGTTCCCGCAGCGCTTCGACCTTCACTTCGTCGACGACTCCGGCGCCGAGCAGCGGCCGATCATGATTCACCGTGCGCTCTTCGGCTCCATCGAACGCTTCTTCGGGATCCTGCTCGAACACTATGCGGGGCACTTCCCGCTCTGGCTGGCTCCGGTGCAGTGCGCACTCCTCCCGGTACAGGACGACAGCGTCGAGGTCATGGCCCACATACGCAACCTGGCCGCGGAGATGGGCGCGCGCGGATTGCGTGTGCAGGTCGACGATCGCCACGGGGAGCGCATGCAGGCGCGGGTCCGCGATGCAGAGTTGAAGCGGATCCCGTACGTCGTGGTTATCGGCAAGCGCGATGTCGAACGCGGCGACGGAGTCGTGCGTGTCCGCGACGTTCGTCGCGGTTCGCAGGACGACGTTGCCACCAGCGAGCTCATCGACCGCCTGGTCGCCGAGGTGAACGAGCGGCGACCCGCGTGAGGCGAGGCCGGCGCCAGACGGCACCGCATGCTCTTCCAGCACGCGCACCACTTCGCGGCGAGGCAAAGTTGCGGGCGGCGCTCGCCGGGTTCGGCATCGACGTGCATGGTCGCGTCTGTCTCGACCTCGGGGCCGCGGCCGGCGGCTTCACCCGCGTGCTCCTGGAGGGCGGCGCCGCGTGCGTGTACGCGGTGGACGCCGGATTCGGGCAACTTCTGGGCTCGTTGCGCCAGGACCCTCGCGTGCGCAACCTCGAGGCCACGAATGTCTCGAAGCTCGACACCCGCCTGATTCCAGATGCGATCCAGGTGGTGACCATCGACGTCTCGTATCTCGCTCTGGCTGCGGCTGTGGCGCAGCTCGGGGGGATCGTCATCGCCGCCGATGCGGACCTCGTCGGGCTCGTCAAGCCGATGTTCGAGCTTCGACTCCCGACAGCGCCGAGCGAAGTGAATCTCGTGGCCGAGGCGGTCGAGCGCGCTGCCGTCGGCATCGAGGCCGCGGGCTGGCACGTGGTCGCGAGCATGCCCTCGCCGGTGCTCGGCGGCCGCGGCGCAGTCGAGGCGCTGCTGCACGCTCGCAGATCATGGTGAGATCGATCGAGGTTTGGGCCTCGGCTGCGCGTGCTATATTCAGCGGCCGACGCCCCATCGTGGGCGCCGCAAAGCAGGACCGTCAGGTACGGCCCTCACCTTCCGGGCTTGCCTTGAAGGTCCAGCACCCGATCCCTGGATAGCGGAACCGCTGTCCAGTTTTTTTGTTCATAAGGAGGCCGCGCCGATCGCATTCCGAGAGTTGAGGGTCAACGACCAGATCCGTATCCCTTCCGTCCGTCTCTTCGATGACACCACTGGCGAACAGCTGGGGATCGTTCCCATCGAGAAGGCGCGGGAGCTCGCCGCCCAGCGTGAGCTGGACCTGGTCGAGGTGGCTCCTCAAGCCCAACCACCGGTCTGCCGTCTCATGGATTACGGACGCTTCAAGTTCGAGGCCCTGAAAAAGGAAAAGGAGAGCCGCAAAGAGCACAACACCATCAACGTCAAGGAGATGAAGCTCCGTCCCAAGATCTCGGAACACGACTTCCAGACCAAATTCGGGTCGGTCCGTCATTTCCTCGCTGACGGCGACAAAGTCAAGCTCACGATCATGTTTCGCGGGCGTGAGATGGTGCACCAGGAGTACGGGCGCAAGCTCCTCGACCGGATGGCGGACGAACTCAAGGAAGTTGCCATCATCGAGCGGAACCCGCTGGTTGAGGGCCGCAACATGATCATGATCATGAGCCCGCTCAACAAGAAGCATGCCAAGGGAGACCAGCACAGCAACGAGCGCCGTCCAACGCAGGACGTGGAGATAAGCGTCACCGTCCCGGGGGAAGACCTCGGCACCGAACCAGGGAGCAAGGACCATGCCGAAGATACGAACCCATAAGGGAACCGCCAAGCGGCTCCGCGTCACTTCAACGGGAAAGGTGATGCGGCGCAAGGCGTTTCGCTCGCACCTGCTCGAGCACAAGAGCGCCAAGCGCAAGCGGCAATATCGGATGCAACACGAGGTGTCCTCGTCGGATCGCCGCAAGCTGATCCGGCTTGCACCCTACCTGTAGGAGAGAGCGACATGGCCAGAGTGAAACGTGGGGTGACGGCCAAGGCTCGCCACCGCAAGATTCTCGAGCTCGCCGAGGGAATGCAGGGCGCGCGTCACCGCTTGTACAAGAACGCCAACGAGGCGGTCATGCACTCGCTCGCGTATGCCTATCGCGACCGCAAGCAGCGCAAGGGCGATATGCGCGGACTCTGGATCGCGCGGATCAACGCCGCGGCGCGCCAGAACGGCCTCGCCTACAACCAGTTCATGCACGGCCTCAAGGAGGCGGGTGTCGAGGTGAATCGCAAGATGCTCGCCGACATCGCCGTCAAGGACTCAGCGTCGTTCCAGCAGCTCGTCGAAGTCGCGCGGGGCGCTCTCACCAAGGCGTGACCGCCGACCTGCACAGCGTTGCGGCGGACGCCCTGGAGGCAGTCGCTGCCGCCGAGGATCTCGGCGCACTCGACGCGGTCCGGGCGAGGTACCTCGGCAGGGGCGATGGCGAGCTCACCGCCTTCCGCCGTGGCCTCGGCAAGATCGCCGACGCTGATGGCCGGCGCCAGATGGGCCAGATGGTCAACGAGCTCGTCGAGCGCGTCAGCGGCGCGGCGGATGACCGTCAACGTGACATCGAGCGCGCGACGCGGGCACAAAGCCTGGAGACGGAGGCCCTTGACCTCACCCGGCCGGCGCCGCCACTGCGGCGGGGTCGGCTCAACCCGGTAACCCTGGCGTCGATCGAGATCCGTCGCATCTTCGCGCAGCTGGGATACGCGGCGGTCGAGGGACCGGAAGTGGAATACGACCGCTACAACTTCACCCTGGTCAACCAGCCGCCGGGGCATCCGGCGCGCGACTCACAGGACACTTTCTATATCGATGACTCGCGGTTGCTTCGCACCCACACCTCGCCGGTACAGATCCGCAGCATGCTCATCCGCGGCGCCCCGCAGCGGGTGATCGTGCCGGGCAAGACGTTCCGGCGGGACCACGACGCGACCCACCTGCCGATGTTCCACCAGGTCGAGGGGCTCTGCATCGACGAGGGGATCGCGGTGAGCGACCTGAAGGGCACGCTCGAGTATTTCGCCCGCTCCTTCTTCGGCGCCAATTCCACAATGCAGTGGCGACCTCATCACTTCTCGTTCACGGAGCCGTCGCTCGAGCTCGAGCTCGCCTGCGTGGTGTGCGGGGGATCGGGCTGCAGCCTCTGCGGATTCAGCGGCTGGCTCGAGTTGCTCGGGAGCGGCATGGTGCACCCTCAGGTGCTGCGCAACGGCGGGATCGACCCCGACCGCTACACGGGCTTCGCGTTCGGCATGGGGATCGAACGCGCGGCGATGCTCGCGTGGGGCATCCCCGACATGCGCCTCCTGTACGACAACGACGTCCGTTTTCTGCGTCCCGCGAAAGGCGGCGACGCCACACCCGCTCAACGAGTTGCGACCGCCGCCGACGTGACGTGAAGATCTCGCTGGGCTGGCTGCGTGACTACGCAACCCTCGACGCGCCCATCGCGACCATTGCCAAAGCGCTCGTCGACACCGGCACCGAGGTCGGGGCCGTTGAGATCGGCGGTGAGGGGCTCGTGGTGGCTCGGATCGTCGCCCTCAGCCCTGTCCGCGGGTCCTCGCACCTCCAGTTCGCCGATCTCGATCTCGGCGGGGCGGTGCCACCGGAGCTCGCTTCGTTCTCAGTGACACCCGGGACGGTCCGCGTGATGACCGGCGCTCCGAACCTCAACGTCGGCGACCTCGTTCCCTACGCGCCGCCCGGGTCGCGGCCGCCGGCGATGGAGGAACGCCTCGGCGTGAAGACGATCCGGGGCCACAAGTCACCGGGAATGCTGTGTTCCGCGGTCGAGCTGGGAGTGGGGGAGGATGCCGACGGCATCCTGATTCTCGACGAGGCAACCCCGGGACAGCCAGTGGGCGAAGTGCTGGCCCTCGACACCATCCTCGATCTCGATGTCACCACCAACCGGCCGGACTGCCTCTGCCATGTGGGCATCGCGCGCGAGCTCGCGGCCGCCCTTGGCGAGGGCCTCACCGAGCCCCCGGCCGTGGTACCCGATGAGCTGCTCTCGGCCACGGGCGCGGAGCTGCGCGCTCGGGTGCGAATCGAGGATCCGCAGGGGTGTCCGCGCTTCACGGCTCGCGTGATCGAGGGTGTCGTGATCGGTCCGTCGCCGCCATGGCTGCGCCAGCGGCTGCGTGCCGTGGGCCTGCGCCCGATCAACAACGTTGTGGACGTGACCAACTTCGTCACCCACGAGCTCGGCCAGCCACTGCACGCCTTTGATCTCGACCGCTTCGTCGAAGTCAGCGGCGCGAAGCTTGCGGACGTGGTCGTCCGGCGCGCCAAGGGTGGCGAGCGCATCGTCGATCTGCTCGGCATCGACCGTGAGCTCACCTCCGAGGACATCGCGGTCTGCGCCGGCCGGACTCCGGTGAGCGTCGCCGGGATCATCGGTGGGAGCTCCACAGCGGTCACCGAGGCCACGAGAACGGTGCTGCTCGAGGCGGCGAACTGGGACGGCCCGACAGTCCGGGCGACGTCGAAACGGCTCGGGCTGCGCACTGACGCGTCAACGCTCTTTGAGAAGGGGCTGAGCGATCGCCTCCCGGCGGTCGCGCTGGAGCGAGCCGCCGCGCTGATCGCGGAATCCTCCGGTGGACACGTGCTGCGCGGAGTCATCGACGAGTGGCCCCGCCCGCTGCCCGAGCTGGGCCCCATCGAGCTGACGGCGTCGTTCACCTCCGACCTGCTCGGCATTCCGATCGACGCCACCGAGGTGGCGACGATCCTCGCCCAGCTCGGATTCGCCGTCGAGCAGGACGGAGCGATGCTCCGGGTCATGCCGCCCTATTTCCGGCGCGATGTCTCCATCGCGCAGGACCTCGTCGAGGAAGTCGGCCGGATGATCGGCTACTCGCGAGTGCCGAGCACGCTCCCCGGCAGACGCACCCAGGTCACCGCGACGGCACCGGCGGCTCCGGCGGAGGACGGGGTTCGGGATGTGTGTGTCGGGGCCGGATTCGACGAGGCGATCACCTTCTCGTTCGTAGGCCGGCTCGACGCTCAGGTGCTTCCGGGCCTGGGTCGCGGACGGACCCCGATCGCCCTGCGCAACCCGCTCAGCGACGAGTGGAGCGTCATGCGCACCTCGCAGCTGCCGCGGCTCTGCGCCGCGCTGGCGACCAACGTCAACCGCGGCGGCGCTGACGTGATGTTGTTCGAGCTCGGCAGGGTCTTCTGGGAGGGCGAGCGCGACGGTCTGCCCCCCGGCTCGACGCCCGACGGATTGGACGCCGCGCTGCCGCCGCTGCCGCTCGAACCGCTCCTGCTCAGCGTTGCGATCCACGTTTCGAGTGGAGCGCCTGACGACGCCGCCGGTGCGCTGCGCCGCGTCCAGTCGGTGTTCGACCGGATCGTCGCCGACCTCGTCGCTGACCACCTCAGAGTCGTGCCCTCCCACGAGGAGGGGCTCCATCCGGGCAGGAGCGCAGCCCTCGCCCTGAACAGCGAGCCGGTCGGCGTGATCGGGGAGCTCAGCGCTGACACCGCGGCGACCTTCGAGCTCCGTGGAAGGGTGGCGGTGGGAGAGCTGCGAGTGGATGCGATCGTGCCCTCACCATCGATACCCCTGCGCTACGCACCGCCACCACGCTTTCCAGCCATCGTCCAGGACCTTGCCGTGACGGTGCCCATCGAGCGTCGTGCGGGTGACGCCCTGGAGGCAATTCGCGACGCGCACGAGCCCCTGCTCGAGAGCGCCGAGCTGTACGACGAATATCGCGGCGGCGGAGTGGCGCCGGGCCGCAAGGGCTGGACCTTCAGGCTCACGTTCCGGGCTCCTGACCGCACTTTGACCGGAGAGGAGGCGCAGCAGGCGCAGAACGCGATCGCCAGAGCACTCGCGACACGGTGCGACGCAGAGATCCGCCGCTAGCCGAGTCATCGCGGGACTGGTTCGCGAGGCCGACGACCCAGGTGGCGCGCGACCTCGTCGGCTGCATGATCAGCGTCGATTCGGGAAGCCCCGAGGCCGTGCTCGCGCGCATCGTCGAAACCGAGGCGTACCTGGGACTCGCGGACCCCGCGTCACATGCTTTTCGGGGTCCAACTGCTCGAAGCGCGGTGATGTTCGGCCCACCTGCCCACCTGTACGTGTACTTCACCTATGGGATGCACCACTGCGCCAACGTCGTCACCGAGGTTGACGGCGTTGCTGGTGCGGTCCTGCTGCGAGCCGCATCTGTGCACCAGGGCGTCGACATCGTGGCGTCGCGACGCGGCGCCGACGTCGCAACGGCGGCACTGCTCCGCGGACCAGGCAACCTCTGTCGAGGCCTGGGGATCACCCGCGCCGACAACGGCATCGACCTGCTCGACCCCATGTCGCGCGTCCGCATCGAGCCGCGGATCGAGCGCCCGCCGATTGCCGTGACGACGCGGGTCGGCGTTCGCCTCGCGGCCGACAGGCTGCTTCGGTTCACCTGGCGAAGCGACCCCGCGGTGTCGGCGCCCGCACCTCGGGGGCTGGTCGAGACAGCCCAGATCCGAGACAAAGGAAAGGGGCCGGACTGAGCCGGCCCCTTGTGGTTACACCGTTTCTAGTACGGCAGCCCGGTAGGAAATTCCCGGGCGTTTTGATGGCACCACTACCGGTGCCCAGTTCGGAAAGGCCCGGTCTCGAAACTCCCAACCATCGCAACGCGCACTCGCCCAATGTCTGGACTTCCCGGGGCCACCGATTGCCCAGCGGCCTCGACGGGGCGCCACAGTTGCGTGATCAGGGGCCCGTCAGCCGGGCCTCAGCCCTCCGCTCGGCCGTGCCGGAAACGCTGCCAGACGGTACGCATCATTGAAATGGCTACCTCCGTCTGAATGATCGATGCTCCCCTCCACGATAGACCTGTCGTCCGATTACCACAAGCGCCGCGAGGCCTAGACTGGCCGGAGGCTGCGCTAGAATCGGAACGCCTGTTCGTCTCGGAGGATCCATGTCCGGTCACAGCAAGTGGGCTGGCATCAAGCACAAGAAGGCAATCGTCGACGCCCGTCGCGGGCAGGTCTTCACCAAGGTCACCCGGGAGCTCACGGTCGCGGCGCGAGAGGGTGGACCCGACGTCGAGGGCAATTTCCGCCTGCGCCTGGCGATCCAGAAGGCACGAGAGGTGAACATGCCCGCCGACAACATCGAACGGGCCATCCAGCGCGGCGCCGGCGGCAAGGATGGCGCGCAGCTGGAGGAGGTCCGTTACGAAGGCTACGGCCCCCACGGAGTCGCCGTGATGGTGGACACGCTTACCGACAATCGCAACCGCACGGTCGCGGGCATCCGCAATGCGTTCACCCGTTCGGGGGGCGCCCTCGGCGAGGCGAACAGCGTCGCCTGGATGTTCAACCAGCAGGGCGTGATCAGCATCGAGGCGGGCAAGCGCGACCCCGATGAGCTCGCCCTGGAGCTGCTCGACGCCGTCGACGTCGGCGACGACGGCGACGTCGGTGTTGAAGGTGCCGAGGTGGTTGTCACCGTCGCGCCGTCGAGGTTCGAGGAGGTTCGCCGCACCCTCGAGGAGCGCCACTACACCATCGAGAACGCCGAGGTGACCATGAACCCGTCGACGTCGATCCCCCTCGATGCGAGCCAGGCGCGCCAGGTGCTCCGCCTGCTCGACGGGCTCGAGGATCACGAGGACGTGCAACAGGTCTACGCCAACGCCGAGATCCCGGACGACGTCCTTGAGTCGGTCGGCTGATCGCCGCGCCGGCATGCTCGGATGAGGGTCCTCGGTGTCGACCCCGGTCTCGCGCGCACCGGGGTGGCGATTGTCGAGGGCTCACCGGGTCATCTCGTTCTGGTCCACGCCTCCTGCATCGAGACGATTCCTCAGACAAGCGAGGCAGCACGGCTCGCCGTCCTCTTCGAGCTGGTCGTCGATGCCTGCACGTCACTTCGCCCTGAGGTGGCAGCCGTTGAGCAGCTGTTCTTCTCGACCAACCGCCGCACCGCCATGCGGGTCAGCGAGGCTCGCGGCGTGGTGCTGTGCGCGCTCGCTCGTGAGGGAGTGGCCGTCGTCGAATACACGCCGACTCAGGTGAAGGAGGCCGTGTGCGGCTATGGAGCCGCTCGTAAACCGCAGGTGGCCCGGATGGTTGCGAACCTGCTCGGGGTGGACGGCGTGCCGGGGCACGACGACGTCGCCGATGCCTGCGCCGTCGCGGTCTGCCATCACCATCGGGGGCGTCTCGCTGCACGCACCGCCGCGACTCGCCGGCGGCAGGAAAGTCCGCTGGATCGAGCCGTCAGCAGCGCTCGCGCGGCGCTCGCTCGAGCCACCCGTTGATCGCGCTCATCCGCGGCACGCTGGCACGAGTCGCGGACGATCACGTCGTCATCGACACCGGAGGTGAGTCCGGTGGCGTCGGCTACGAGGTGTTCTGCCATCTGCGCACCATCGCCACGCTCCACGCATCGCACGAGCCGGAAGTCTCGCTGCACGTTCACACCAGCGTGAGCGATGACGCGATCCGGCTCTATGGCTTCGTGACAGCTGACGAGCTGCGCCTCTTCCGCCTGTTGATAGGAGTCGAGCGCATCGGTCCCAAGGCCGCACTCGGCATCCTCGGTCGCGCCGAACTTCCCGTGCTGGTGAGGGCGATCGCCGACGGAGACATCGCGCTGGTCGCGACCGTCCCCGGAATCGGTCGCAAGACTGCCGAGCGGGTGATTCTCGAGTTGCGCGACAAGGTCCGGTCGCTCGAACCTCCGGGGACGCAGCACGTCCACGCCAACGGGGAGAACGCGGCGGTTGCCGCCGCGATCGCGGGGTTGGTGGGCCTCGGATTCCGTGAGAGCGAGGCGCGCACGGCGGTCGCGGACATTGCCGTCGACGGCGCCGCGCGCGACGTCGCCGACCTGGTCGGTGCAGCGCTGCGCCGCCTCGACACATCGGCTGCGCCGCGGTGACCGACGAGCGGGTGGTGAGCCCGGAAGAGCTGGAGGCGGAGCGGGTCTCCGACACTGCGCTGCGCCCGCGGCATCTCGACGATTTCATCGGCCAGGCAGCGATCAAGGACCAGGTGCGCATTCTCGTCGAGGCCGCGCGCCAGCGAGGGGACGCGCTCGACCACGTGCTGCTCTACGGTCCGCCCGGGCTCGGCAAGACCACGCTCGCGCAGATCATCGCCGTCGAGATGGGAGTCAACGCGCGCTTGACCAGCGGGCCCGCGCTCGAACACCAGGGCATGCTCGCCTCGATCCTCACCAGCCTCGACGAACGCGACGTCTTCTTCATCGACGAGGTGCATCGCCTGAACCGCGCGGTGGAGGAGGCGCTCTACCCGGCCATGGAGGACCTCGCCTTCGACTTCGTCGCCGGCAAGGGCGCCGGCGCGCAGACGCTTCGGCTGACGCTCAACCGCTTCACGGTCATCGGCGCGACAACGCGCGCGGGGGCGCTGGGCGCGCCGCTTCGGGACCGCTTCGGGGTCACGTTCCGGCTCGACTTCTATGACGCCGATGACCTCGTTGCGATCGCCAACCGGTCCGCGCGCCTGCTCGGCATCGACCTCGATCCCGCCGGCGCGTCGATGATCGCTGCCCGCTCGCGGGGCACCCCACGCATCGTCAACCGGCTGCTCAGGCGCGCTCGCGATTACGCCCAGGTGCGGGCCGCGGGACGCATCGACGTCGACGTGGCGGCCGCGGCACTCGACGTGCTCGGCATCGACTCGATCGGGCTGGACGAGCTCGACCGCCGGGTCCTCGGCGTGCTCTGCGGCACCCTCGGCGGCCACGCCGTCGGCGTGCAGACCATCGCGGTGAGCGTCCAGGAGGACCCGGATACCATCGAGGACGTCGTCGAGCCCTTTCTCATTCGCAGCGGACTGCTCGCCCGGACCCTGCGCGGTCGCCTCGCCACCGCCGCCGCGTACCGGCACGTCGGCCTGCCGGTTCCGGCGGGAGCGCCGGGCGCGGCGGAGGCGCAAGCAGCGCTCTTCGAGCGTTGAGGACTCGCGACTTCGATTACGCGCTCCCCGCCGAGCGGATCGCGCAGGATCCGCTTGCCGAGCGCGACGCCTCTCGGCTGCTCCACGTTCGCGGGGACGGTGCTCTCGAGGACATACGATTCGTCGACCTTCCGCGCGTGCTCCGGGAGCACGACCTGCTGGTTGTCAACGAGACGCGGGTGCGGCGTGCTCGTCTGCACGGCCGCGATGCCGCCGGGCGCGATATCGAGCTGCTCGTTCTCGAGCGTGGAGACGGCGGCGCGTACATCTGCCTGGCGCGGCCCGCTCGCCTGGCTGGACCGGGATCGGTCATCCACATCGGCGCGGACCTCAACGCGACGGTCATGGGCTCCTCGACACACCACCCCGGAGGGCGCCTGGTCAGCTTCGATGCGGCCGATGCCGACGAGGCGATCGAACGTGCCGGAACCGCTCCACTGCCACCGTACATACACACCGAGCTGCATGATCCGGACCGGTATCAAACGCTGTATGCAACCGGTTCGCCCGGATCCGCGGCGGCGCCGACAGCCGGGCTGCACTTCACGACGAGCGTGATCGAGAGTCTGCGATCGAACGGGATCGGCTGGGCGACACTCCGTCTCGACGTCGGCCTGGCAACCTTCGCGCCGATACGGACCGACAGTGTCGAGGGCCACGCGATGCACGAGGAGCAGTACGCGCTACCGAGTGCCACCGTCGACGCGATCGCACGCACGCGGCGGTCCAGGGGGCGAGTGGTCGCGGTCGGCACCACCGTGGTCCGGGTCCTCGAGACGTGCGCGGATGATCGCGACATTCCCCGCGCGGCGAGCGGACGCACCAGCCTGTTCATTCGTCCAGGGCACCGCTTTCGCATCGTTGACGGGTTGCTCACGAACTTTCATCAGCCTCGATCGTCCTTGCTGGTTTTGCTCGCGGCGTTCGCCGGCGACGACACATGGCGGACCGCGTACGCACACGCGCTGCGCCAGGGGTATCGCTTCCTGTCGCTCGGTGATTGCATGCTCTGCTGGCGCGCGTGACGACGGCCACATTCACCGTCGCGGGAGTGGATGGCGCAGCACGCACCGGGGAGCTGCGGACCGCTCACGGGGATGTGCGAACGCCCGCCTTCATGCCGGTGGGCACGCACGCCACCGTCAAGGCGCTGCATCCGGATGAGGTCCGAGACGCGGGAGTCGACATCCTCCTGTGCAACGCATATCACCTGGCGCTGCGCCCGGGGATCGACGTGATCGAACGCGCCGGAGGCCTGCACGCTTTCATGGGCTGGACGCACCCCATCCTCACCGACAGCGGCGGCTACCAGCTGGTCAGCCTCGTCGACGTCGCGGCGGTCGACGACGACTCGGCGACCTTCGTCTCGCCCTACGACGGCTCGAGACTGCGAGTGACGCCCGAGGAGGCGGTGCGCAACCAGGCGCGCCTCGGTGCGGACGTGCTCATGTGCCTCGACCATCCGGTGGCGCACGGCACTCCCGAAGTGATCGCACGGGAGGCGACCGAGCGCACGCATCGGTGGGCGGAGCGCTGCCGTGCAGCTCACCCCGGCAACGGACACCTGCTCTTCGGCATCGCCCAGGGTGGCTTCGATGCGGATGCTCGGCATCGGTCGGCGCGATTCATGTCGACGCTCGACTTCGACGGTGTGGCCATCGGTGGCCTCGCGGTGGGGGAGCCGGTCGCGACCATGCTGGCGATGACCGAGGCGAGCATCGCCGAACTCGCGACGGACAGGGCGCGCTATTTCATGGGCCTCGGTACCGACTCCGAGCTCCTGGCGGCGATCGCCCTGGGTGTCGACATGTTCGACTGCGTCGTCCCCACACGCCTGGCGCGGAATGGCACCGCCCTCACCCCTCATGGGCGCCTGTCGCTGCGCAACGCCGCGGTCAAGGATGATCCGACCCCGATCGACAGGGAGTGCCCCTGCGCGGCGTGCGCGCGGTTCTCGCGCGCCTACCTCCGCCACCTGTTCCAGTCCGGCGAGATCCTCGCCCACCGCCTGGTCAGCCTCCACAACATCACCCACCTCGCGCGGCTGATGGAGCAGGCCCGGGCCGCGATCCGCACTCGGACGTTTGCCGCATTCCGCGCGGAGCGAGACGGCCGGCTCAGAGTCGAGCCCCGGTAGACTGGAGAGCGCGTGTTCAGGATCACTCGTTTCCGTCTGGCCGTCGTGCTGCTGGTGGTTGTCGGCGCGCTCTTCATCGACAGCTACAGCCTCATCTACCGCTACTTCGTGGTCCATCAGCCCCTCGGCCAGCCGCTCACCTCGACGCCGTCGTTCCTCGGCCGCGACCTCTTTATCCACAGGGGTCTCGACCTCCAGGGTGGCACCGCGCTGACCATCGAGGTCTGCCACGGGTTCAACAACCCCCCCAACAGTAACTGCCGCAACGGACCGCCGCATGGTGCCAGCCTCGCCACTGCGCAACAGGCCACGATCCCGATCATCCGTCTGCGCGTGAACTCACTCGGCGTCTCCGAGGCGTCGGTGCAGGCGCAGGGCGACGACCAGATCCTCGTGCAACTGCCGGGGGTGACTCTCAAGCAGGCGGTGGACACCATAGGGACGACCTCGCGCCTCTACTTCGCGACGCCGGTCCCCGGGGCACCCAACCCCTCGAGTGCCTCCTTCCTCGCGGATCAACAGGGTCATTTCAACACCGCGCAGTTCAGCAACCCGTCCGTGTACCCGACCGGCTACCACTGGAAGATCGACCAGAATCTCGACGCCACCGATGTCAACACCGCCACCGTCGGCCAGGATCCGACCTCGGGCGCGATCGCGGTCGACATCAACTTCAACGGCGCCGGCGCGAGTGAATGGGCGAAGATCACCAACGCGGCCTATTCGGTCTACCAGAGCAACCCCACCAGCCCGCTTGCGCAGATCGCGATCTTCCTGGACAACAGCGTGCTCACCGCGCCGGTTGTCACCGGGGGCGGGCAGAGCAACCAGACCCAGATCACCGGCAGCTTCACCTCCGACTCGGCGACCCAGCTCGCCAGCCTGATCAGCGCCGGCGCGCTCCCCGCGGAGATCACGACGGTGGCGAGCACCACGGTGAGCGCGACTCTCGGCCAGCAGTCCGTGACCCTCAGCTTGATCGCGGGCGCGATCGGGCTGCTCATCGTCGTGATCTTCATGATCGGGTACTACCGGTTCCCCGGCCTGCTCGCCACCGCCGCGCTGTTCATCTACGCGGCCATCGTGCTGGCACTCTTCAAGCTGATCCCGGTGACGCTGAGCCTCGCAGGACTGGCGGGCTTCGTCCTGAGCGTCGGCATGGCGGTCGATGCCAACGTGCTCATCTTCGAGCGCACCCGAGATGAGTTACGTCATGGGAGAAGTGTGCCCGTCGCGGTCGAGACGGGCTTCCGCCGGGCATTTCCGGCCATTCGTGACAGTAACGTCTCGACCCTGATCACCTGCGCCATCCTCGCGTTCTTCGGCACCGACGTCATCCGCGGGTTCGCGATCACGCTCGCCATCGGCGTGATCGTCTCCTTCTTCACGGCGATCACCATCACCCGGTCGCTGTTCGCCTGGGTGCTTGGGTGGAAGATCGGGCGCGATCCGCGTCTGTACACCGAGATCCACGAGGAGTTCACCGAGCATCCGCCCCGGGGCCGGTTCGACATCGTCAAGAACCGCAACTGGTTCTTTCTCGGATCGCTCGCGGTCATCGTTCCCGGCATCCTCGCCATCGTCTTCTGGGGATTCAACCTGGGGATCGATTTCAGGGGCGGCAACGTCGTCAATGTCGGCCTCGCGGATCGAGTCACCCAGGCGCAGGTTGCGACAGTCGTCAACAGCGTCGCCTCCGATCTCCGCCCAGTCGTGCAGGCACAGGGGACGAGCAGCAGTGGCGCGAGCCGGTTCGCCATCACAACGCTGCCCTCCGACACGCAGCGACTCCTCCAGATCGACGATGCGCTGAACGCGAAATTCAGGATCGCGACCGACCCCAAGACGCATCAACCTGACGTGAGCTTCCAGCAGGTCGGCCCGACCATCGCCGCAAGCCTCGTCACCGGGGCGATCATCATGATCTTCGTCTCCGCAGCGGCGATCGCCATCTACCTCGCCTTCGCGTTTCGGCGCCAGCGCGCGATCTCACCCTGGCGCTTCTCTGCGTGCGCGTTCTTCAAGCTGCTCCATGACGTCTTCGTGCTCGCCGGCATCTGGGCGATCCTGGGTCACTTCTCCGACCTGGGTCAGGTGGACTCGCTCTTTGTCACCGCCGTGCTCACGTCGGTGGCCTTCTCGATCCACGACACCATCGTGGTCTTCGACAGGGTGCGCGAGAACCTGCGCGTCGGCCCCCGATTGACCTTCGAGCAGGTGATCAACCTCTCCACGGTGCAGACCATGACCCGCTCGTTGAACACGTCGCTCACCGTCGTGTTCGTGCTCCTCTCGCTGGTCATCTTCGGGGGGGACTCGATCCGCGGGTTCGTGCTCGCGCTGCTCATCGGCATCGTGTCGGGGACCTACAGCTCGATCTTCAACGCGAGCACGCTGCTGGTCGCGTGGGAGAAGGCTCGGGCCTCGAGGTCGACGGCCCCGCCCGCCGGTCGGAGGCGGGTGGTCACGAGGACAGCGTGATCGCGTAGCGCCGCGCCGGCGCTGAGTCACCACATATGAACAACGACGACAACCTCTCGGGCATCGCTGACGCGATCCGGCCGTCGCTCGCGCACCTCGGCCTCGAGCTGGTCGACGTGCACTGGTCGGGCCACGGCCGCGGTGCGGTGCTCCGGCTCACCATCGATCGAGCAAGCGGTGGGGTGACCCTCGACGACTGCGAGCACGCATCCAACGCCGCCTCGGCGGTCCTCGACGTCTACGACCCGATCGATCACTCGTACCGCCTCGAGGTGAGCTCCCCTGGGGCCGAACGCCCGATCCAGAGCCAGCACGACTGGACCGCGGCGGTCGGCCGCCGCGTCAACGTGCGGCTTCGTGAAGGAGACGCCGAGCTGGTGCTCGAGGGCAGGCTCAGGTCGCTGGTCGGGACCGATGCCGAGATCGAGGTGCGCGATCGCCGAGCAAGCAGGATCGTCGCCTTCGATCTCGGGGCGGTGGTCGCCGCGCGGATCGTGGTGGACATCTGATGCCTGCGCCGGCCGTCACCCTGAGCGCGCTCCGGGATCTCGCCGCCGCGACCCCGCTCAGTGAGGCCGACATCACCGGTGCGGTGGAGGATGGTCTTGCCGCGGCATACCGCAGGCTCGTCGAGGACGACCCGATGGTCCGGGCGCGGGTGAACCTGGAGACCGGCAGCTTCGTCGTCTATCGCGTCGGCGACGATGGGACGGAGGAGTCCCTCGAGGTCACCGTGGCCGACTTTCCTCGTCAGGCGGCCGCGGCGGCACGCACCGCGGTCGCCGAGCGGCTTGCCGACATCGAACGCCGACGGATCCTCGGCGAGGGAGCGAGCCAGCGCGGCGTGCTCCGCGACGCGATCGTCGAGCGCAGGCTGGGCAGCGTTTGGTACGTCGACGCCGCCGGGGTCCCGGGCATGCTCCCGCCCGAGGAGCAGATCCCCTCCGAGCGGCTGAAGGTCGGCGCCCATATCAAGGTGGTGATCGTCGAGGGGCGACGGCGGGGACCGGATGCGTTGGTGGTGGTCTCGCGCTCGCATCCCCAGTTGGTGCAGCGCCTCATGGAACAGGAGGTCCCGGAGCTGGCCAGCGGCCAGGTTGTGGTCAGGGCCATCGCCCGTGACCCGGGACGGCGGACCAAGGTGGCGGTCGACGCGCCCGACGGCGACGTCGATCCTCAGGGAGCGTGCATCGGCCGCAACGGGGTCCGCCAGCGCGCGGTCACCTCGGAGCTCGGGGACGAGCAGGTGCAGATCGTCGCCTGGTCGGCCGATCCGGCCACGTTCGTGATGAACTCGCTGATCCCCGCCGCCGCCCAGGGTGTCGAACTCGACCTCGAGACCCGGACCGCCCATATCACGGTCGCCTCCGACCAGCTCTCCCTCGCGATCGGCCGCGGCGGCGAGAACGCCCGGCTTGCCGCCAAGCTCACCGGCTGGCGGATCGACATCCGCGGCGACTCGCCGGCCGAGGGCTGAGACCGCAGGTGGCGGAACACTCTCCGATGCGAACCTGTTCAGGCTGCCGCCGTGTCCGCCCCAAGATCGAGTTGATCCGGCTCGCGGTCACAGCTGCGACCGGGCAGGTTACCCTTGACCCGACTTGCCGGTATCCCGGCCGCGGTGCGTATCTCTGCCGCGAAACGGGTATCACCTGTCTACGCCAGTCACGGCGGCACCGATCCCTGGCGCGCTCGCTTCGGGTCGGTGATGATGTAATCGACGAGCCCACCCTCGCCGCAGCGCTGCGGGAGCTCGGCACGGAGGAATCGAGATAGCCACGGTCAAGAAAGTCACCCTGCCGGCAGGGCTCACGGTCGCCGAACTCGCCGAGCGCCTCGGCGTCTCAGGTCCCCAGCTCATCAAATACCTGATGAGCAACGGGGTCATGGCCGCGCTCAACCAGACGGTCGACTTCGACACCGCGGCGCTTGCCGCCGATCACTTCGGCTTCGAGGCGGAGTCGGAGGACGCCGTCGCCGAGTCGGCCACCGGCACGGGTGCGGCAGAGTCGGGCCGCCGCCGGCACCCCTTGCTCGATCTCTCCGGGGCCGCTCCAGGGTCGCTTGTGAGCCGGCCGCCGGTCGTGGCGGTGCTCGGCCATGTCGACCATGGCAAGACCTCCCTGCTCGACGCCGTACGCAAGACCAGGGTGGCGTCCGGCGAGGCCGGGGGCATCACCCAGGTGATCCGCGCCCACCAGGTGGAGCGCAATGGCCGTCTCATCACCTTCATCGACACCCCCGGGCATGAGGCCTTCACGGCGATGCGCGCTCGAGGCGCGGACGTCACCGACGTCGCGATCCTCGTGGTCGCCGCCGATGACGGGGTCATGCCCCAGACCGAGGAGGCGATCCAGCACATCCGCGCCGCCGGCGTTCCGATCGTCGTGGCCATGAACAAGATCGACAAGGAAGGGGTCAACCCGGACCGAGTCCTTCAGCAGCTGGCGGATCGCAATGTGGTCGCCGAGCAGTTCGGCGGCGACGTCCCGGTGGTGAGGACCAGCGCCAAGACCGGCGAGGGCATCGACGATCTCCTCCAGAGCGTCCTGGACGTCGCCGACGTGTACGTCGAGCCCAAGGCGGACCCCAACGGCCGCGCGGTCGGCACGGTGATCGATTCGCACCTGGAGCGGGGCAGAGGCGCGATCGCCACCCTCGTCGTCCAGAACGGCACCCTTCGGGTGGGGGACAACCTGGTCGCCGGATCCGCATTCGGCAAGGTCCGCGCCCTCGTCGACGACACCGGCAAGCGGGTCAAGGAAGCCGGTCCGAGCACCCCGGTGGTGGTCACCGGCCTCTCTGAGGTATTGATGGCCGGCGAGATCTTCGAGGTCGTCGAGACCGAGCGTGGCGCCCGCGCCAAGGCGGAGCAGCGTGGGTTTGCCGAGAAACAGCGCCTGGCGCAACCGGTGCGGCGGATCACCCTTGCCGATCTCGCCCAGAACATCTCCGAGGGTGAGATGAAGACGCTCAACCTTGTGCTCAAGGCCGAGGCCAACGGCTCGCTCGAGGCGTTGCGCGGTCAGATCGCAAAGATCGAGGACCCGACCGTGAAGGTCAAGGTCGTCGGCGAGGGCGTGGGCGCGGTCAGCGAGTCCGATGTCAACCTCGCCGCGGTGACCGATGCGATCGTCATCGGGTTCAACGTCCGGCCCGACGAGCACGCGCGGGCAGCCGCAGAGGACCAGGGCGTCGACGTGCGCTTCTACGACGTCGTGTACCAGGTGACCGACGACATCGAGAAGGCCGTCAAGGGCCTCTACCAGCCGACCATGATCGAGGTCACCCAGGGCCGCGCCGAGGTCCGCCGCGTCTACCAGGTCGACGGCAAGCCGGCGATCGCCGGCTCTCACGTGCTCGACGGCCGGATCACCAGAAACGCCACGTGCCGGGTGTTGCGAGACTCGAAGGAGATCGCCCAGAGCCGCATCGACGCGCTCAAGCGCTTCAAGGACGATGTGCGCGAAGTGGCTCATGGCTACGACTGCGGCATCACGCTCGCCGATTTCAGCGATTTCCATGAGGGCGACATCCTCGAGGCATTCACCATGGAGCAGCAGAACGCATGACCGTGCGCTCCGGAGCGCGCACCCCGCGTCGTGAGCGGGTGGGCGAGCAGCTGCGTGAGGAGATCTCGGCGATGATGGTCGCCGAGTTGAAGGACCCGCGGGTCCGCTTCGCCTCGATCTCCCGGGTCAGGTGCAGCCCCGACCTGCGCGAGGCCTGGCTCGGCGTCAGCGCGATCGGTGACGACGCGGATCGCAAGAATGTCGTCGAGGCGCTCGCGTGTGCCGAGGGATTCCTGCGCGGCCGGCTGGGCCGGAGGCTCGAGAATCTGCGGAGTATCCCCCGACTCCACTTCGAGCTGGACGAATCGATCGCCTATGGCGTGAGGGTGAGCACGCTCCTGAGAGACCTCGACGGTGAACGTCACGCCGAGGCAGCCGTGGAGGTCACCGAATGACAGTCGCCGCACCCGCCGTCTGGCCGCGTCTGGACGACGTCATCGATCCGATCCGCGAGATCGTCGAGGGCGCCCATCAGATCAGCTGCCTCGCGCACAGGGACGCCGACGCCGACAGCCTCGGCTCCGCGCTCGGCTTCGCTCTAGCGCTTCGCTCTCCCCGAAGGAGAGTGCGAGTGGTCGTTCCTGAGCCACTGCCGAGGCTGCTCGAATACTTGCCGGGGTTCGAGACCGTCGAGACCGGCGGCGAGCCGCTCGGAGACACGGTCTTCACGTTCGACTGCGCCACCCTCACACGATTCGGCGAGCGCCGCACCGAGGTGGAGCGCGCCGCAACGGTGGTGAACATCGACCACCACCCCAGCAACACGGCCTTCGGCTCGATCAACCTCGTCGACGCGTCGGCGAGCGCGACCGGCCAGGTCGTCCACAAGCTGCTCGGACTGCTGGGGGCTCCGATCAGCGCCGCGGTGGCGACCAACCTCTACGCGGCGCTGCTCACCGACACGGGCGGCTTCCGGCATGAGAACACCACCGAGGCCGCGCTCCGGCTGGGAGCGTCCCTGGTGTCCGCCGGCGCCGATCCAGCCTGGGTGGCGCTGAAGAGCTTCAAGTCACGCTCCCTGTCCCAGGTCCGCCTCGAGGGCCTGAGCATCGCCGGGATGCGCGCCGAGCTCGACGGACGCCTGCTCTGGTCCGAGGTGACCGGGGTGATGCTCGACCAGTCCGGCGCTGACATGCAGGAGTCCGAGGGCATCATCGACGCGCTCCAGAGCATCGCGACCATGGAGATCGCCATCCTCTTCAAGGAGACCGCACCGGATCGCACCAAGATCAGCGTGCGGACGCGCGAGCCGTTCGACGCGACCGACGTCTGCACGCCATTCGGAGGTGGAGGTCATCGCCGCGCCGCGGGCGCCGAGATCGGGGAACCCTTGCCCGACTCGCGTCGTCATGTGCTCGAGATTGCTCGCCGGCTGATCGAATCGGCGCGGTGAGCGGCGTCGCCGCGCCCGGGGCCGGCCCGCAGCCGGGCTCCGCGCTCGCGCGGCGTGGTGGAGTGCTCCCCCTCGACAAGCCGGCGGGGATCACCTCGTTCGACGCCATCCGCCAGGTCCGGCGGATTCTCGGCGAACGCCGAATGGGCCACGCGGGCACGCTCGACCCGACCGCTACCGGTCTGCTCCCGATCTGCGTCGGGAGGAGCACGCGCTTCGTCGACTACTTCCACGCCCAGCCCAAGACCTACCACTGCGTCGTCCGGCTTGGGGAGCGCAGCGACACGAGCGACACCGAAGGAGTGGTGACCCCGGGCGCGGATGCCACCGGCCTCGATGCGAATCGGGTCCGGGCCGAGCTCGAGCGCTTCGTCGGGGACATCGATCAGATACCGCCGATGCACTCGGCCGTCCGGCACGAGGGGCGTCACCTCTATGAGCTCGCCCGGGCCGGCGAGGAGGTGACCCGGGAGCCACGACGGGTGACCATCCACTCCGCAGAGCTCGTCGACTTCCGCCCCGGCGTGGTCGCGGAAGCGGAGATCGTGGTGGTCAGCGGCAAGGGCGCCTACATGCGCGTGCTCGCTTCCGACCTCGGCGACGCGCTCGGTACGGGAGCCCTGCTCGGCTGGCTCGCGCGAACCAGCTATGGCACGCTCCGGCTTGGATCGGCGATCTCACTCGAGCAGCTCGGCGCCATGGACGATCCGTGGTCGGCGCTGCTGCCGCCCGAAGTCGCCGTCGCCCACCTGCCTCAGGTGAGCCTGGGGCCCGCGCAGGTGCAGCAGGTCCGGCGCGGTCAATCGGTATGGCTTCCCCGGGCCGTGCTCCCCGACGTGACCGGCGAGTGCCGGATCCACGACCCCGGCGGGGAACTGGTCGGCATCGGCGAACTCAACGGCGGCCTGCTCAGACCGACCAAGGTGCTGACCGTCTAACCCTACGATGGAACTGTTCCATGAGCTCCCGGCGAGCGGGGCGAACGACCCAGGGTCGGTGGTGACCATCGGCAGCTTCGACGGCGTGCACCTTGGGCATCAACGGCTCGTCCGGAGGGTGCGCGCGATCGCCGAGCGCCGGGGTCTGATTGCGGTTGCGGTGACCTTCGACCCTCATCCCCGCTCTGTGGTCGACCCGTCAGGATGCCCACCGTTGCTGTCCACCCTGAGCGAGCGGGTCGACCTGCTCGGCCGCGCCGGCGCCGAGCGCGTCGTCGTGCTGGCGTTCACCCCGGAGTTGCGCACGTGGAGCGCGGATCGGTTCGCGGCGGCGCTGGTGGATCGGCTCGCCATGCGTCAGCTGGTCGTCGGCCCGGGTTTCGCGCTGGGACGCGGGCGCGAAGGCGACATCACGTTTCTCCGGACCCTGGGTCGGAAGCGAGGCTTCAGGGTCACGAGCGTCGCGCCGGCGCGCCGAGGTGGAGCGCCGGTGTCCTCAGGACGGATTCGGGTCGCGATCGCGAACGCGAAGTTCAGCGATGCCATCGCCATGCTTGGCCGGTCGTACGTTCTCGAGGGTCGAGTCGAACGCGGCGAAGGACGGGGGGCAGGCCTCGGCGTGCCGACCGCCAACCTCGCCGTCGACCCGACCCGATGCCTCCCGGCCCCCGGGGTGTACGCGGGGTGGCTCGACTTCGGCGACGGCTGGCGGCCTGCCGCGACCGGCATCGGTACGCGGCCGACCTTCGGGGGTGGGTCGATCACCGTCGAGGCGCACGTTCTCGACTTTGCCGGCGATCTCTACGAGCGCTCGGTGCGCCTGGCCTTGGTTCGCCGGCTCCGCTCCGAGCGCGCCTTCGCCTCGATTGAGGCCCTCAAAGACGCCATGGCACGCGACATCGAGCGCACCCGCACGATCGTCGGGCGATTTTCCCCACCGGCGTGATCTCGGGGGCCGTTCGTGCCGCGCTCGAGCGTGGCGACCGCACCGTCGTCGCAGTCGGTGGTGACGGAACCATCAACGCTTGTTTGACACCGCGATGTTTCTCCGCGCATCGCTCGCAACGCCGCTGCGCTTCAGTGCGCGCAGCGCGCACATCGAGGTCGATGGAGTGTCGCTGCATCGAACCGTACGCAGGGACCACCCCCGCGGCACTCACATGCCTCGCTGGGGCGATCATGCTGTGCGCCGTTCGGGGTGCTGGAGGCCGGTGATCGCCGATCTCCTGCTAGACTTGCGGCGAACAATCGTGCCAATCGTCAAATCCAAATCCGAGATCATCGCGGAGCATCGGCGCCACGAAACGGACACCGGCTCCACCGAGGTCCAGGTTGCCGTGCTCAGTGAACGCATCAGCTCACTCACCGAACACCTCCGTGACCATCCCAAAGACCATGCGTCCCGCCGTGGGCTGCTCAAGCTCGTCGGTCAGCGTCGCCGGCTGCTCGACTACCTCTCGGGAACTGACGTCGAGCGCTATCGCGCGCTGATCGGGCGCCTCGGTCTGCGTCGGTAGTGTCAGTCGCGCGGATACACCAGACACAAGAAGCACACACCATCAACCGACCCGGAGCCGGCATCGCTCGGCGACGTCGCACTCACAGGTGAGACGTTGGGGTCCGTGCATCAGCCGGCGGTGCCGCAGCAACAGCGCGAGCCGCAGCATCTGATGCCCAGCCTCCAACACCTCATCCCTGCAGAGCGCGGCGACGCAGACGTGTCCCGGTGTGGGTCACCCACAGGAGACACGCGTGGCCATCCCCGACATCAAGAAGACATTTGAAACGGATTTCTGCGGCCGGCGACTGATCGTCGAGACCGGGTACATCGCCGAGCAGGCGAACGGCGCAGTGATGCTGCGGTGCGGCGACACCGTGCTGCTCGTCACCGCTGTCGCATCAAAGGCACCGCGCGAAGGCATCGACTTCTTCCCGCTCACCTGCGACTACGAGGAGAAGCTGTACGCGGTGGGACGCATCCCTGGGTCCTTCCCGCGCCGTGAGGGCCGTCCGAGCGAGGCGGCGGTCATCACCAGCCGGATGATCGACCGCCCGATGCGGCCGCTCTTCCCCAAGGACTTCCGCAACGACGTGCAGATCGTGGCGACCGTGCTCAGCTCCGACCAGGAGCAGGACCCGGCCACACTCGCAGTCACCGGCGCCTCCTGCGCCTTGCAGATCAGCGGTATCCCGCACGGCGGGCCTGTCGCCTGCGTCCGCGTCGGCGTGCTCGACGGGCAGCTGATGCTCAACCCAACGCTGACCCAGATCAACGAGTCGGCGCTCGACCTTATCGTCGCCGGCACCGCCGACGCGATCGTCATGGTCGAAGCCGGTGCGCACCAGATCTCCGAGCAGAAGATGCTCGAGGCACTCCGGCTGGCTCACGACGAGATCCGCAAGCTCGTGGAGTTCCAGCGTGGCCTCCACGATGCGATCGGCAAGCCGGCCATGAGCTACCCGTCGTCGAAGGTCTCTCCGGAGATTTCCGCGGCGGTGCACGACTACGTTGCATCGCGAATCGGCGACGCGGCTCGCAATCCTGACAAGGCCTCACGCGAGGCAGCGCTCGACCAGCTGCATGCGGAGACGCTGGGAGCGCTCGAGGAGCGTTTCCCGGACGGACGTGCGGACATCGCCAAGGCATATGAGTCAGAGCTCAAGAAAGCGGTTCGTAGCGCGATCCTCCATGAGGGCATCCGCCCAGACGGACGCAGGACCGACGAGATCCGGCCCATCTGGTGCGAGGTCGGGGTGCTGCCGCGAACGCATGGTTCGGCGCTGTTCACCCGTGGACAGACCCAGGCACTCTCGGTCGTCACCATCGGTTCTGGCCAGGATCAGCAGAAAATCGACGGGATCGGGCTCGAGCAGTTCAAGCGGTTCATGCACCACTACAACTTCCCGCCGTTCTCGGTCGGAGAGGCGAGACCGCTGCGGTCACCGGGGCGCCGTGAGATCGGTCATGGAGCCCTGGCGGAGCGTGCGGTTCACAACGTGATGCCCGACGAGGAGGCGTTCCCCTACGTGGTCCGGATCGTCACCGAGATCATCTCGAGCAACGGCTCGACGTCGATGGCATCGGTGTGCGGGTCCTGCCTGGCACTCATGGATGCCGGCGTCCAGTTGATCGCCCCGGTCGCGGGTATCGCCATGGGACTGATCACCGACGAGGGTGCCGAGCACGCCGCGATCCTCAGCGACATCCAGGGGATGGAGGACGCGCTCGGTGACATGGACTTCAAGGTCGCCGGCTCGGAGACCGGTATCACCGCGATGCAGATGGATTGCAAGATCAGCGGTCTGAGCTGGGACCTGATGGAGCGCGCGCTGGAGCAGGCGCGCGTCGGCCGCCTGCACATCCTCGGCAAGATGCGCGAGGCTCTCCCGGCACCGCGCAGCGAGCTGAGCCAGTGGGCACCGCGAATCGAGGTGATCCACATCAACCCGGACAAGATCCGCGATGTGATCGGCCCCGGCGGGAAGATGATCCGCAAGATCGTCGAGGAGACCGGTTGCCAGATCGACGTGGAGGATGACGGTCGCGTGTTCATCGCGTCTGCAAACGCGGCTGCGCGCGAACAGGCGATGGCGATGATCCACGACCTGACCGACGACATCGAGATCGGCAAGATCTACAAGGGCAAGGTGTCGCGCCTCATGGGCTTCGGCGCGTTCGTCGAGATCATGCCGAAGAAGGAGGGCCTGGTCCGGATCGGGCAGCTCGCCGAGCACCACGTCGACAAGGTTGAGGACGTTGTCAACGTCGGCGACGAGATCATGGTGAAGGTGATCGAGGTCGACGACCGTGGGCGGGTCAACCTCTCGCGACGCGATGCCATTCGCGATCTCTCGAGGCAGCAGCAGGAAGCCGCGGGCAACGGCGTCGCCGGGCCCGCGTAGCGGGGCAGCATGCAGACCGACCGCCCGTCGGTCGCCATCGTCGGCGCTACCGGAGCCGCGGGCGGCACGCTTGTGCGCGTGCTCGGTGAGCGGGCGTTCCCGGCCGCCGATCTCCGGCTGTTCGCGAGTCCCAGGAGCGCGGGCACGCTCATCGCCACGCATCTCGGCGAGATCGAGGTGCAGGCGCTGAGCGACGACCTGCTCGGTGGCATCGACGTGGTCTTCTTCGCCGCGGGGGCAGCAACGTCGCGGCGTCACGCGCCGCGGGTTGCGAGCGCGGGTGGCGTCGCCGTCGACAAATCGAGCGCCTACCGCATGGACCCGGCGGTTCCACTCGTCGTCCCCGAGGTCAACCCGGGCTCGCTGGCCGGTCATCGCGGCATCGTCGCCAACCCCAACTGCGTGGCCATTCCCCTGACCATCGTGCTCGCCCCCTTGCAGCGTGCGTTCGGGCTGCGCCAGGTCACCGTGGCCACCTACCAGGCGGCGACGGGAGCGGGCAAGGGACTCGCCGACGAGCTCGAGACGCAGACGCGCGACAGCGCGGCCGGCGCGGAACCGACAGCGCACGTCTACCCGCACGTGCTCCTTGGCAATGTCGTTCCCGGGGGCTGGGCGATGCAGGGCGCCGACACCGAGGAGGAGGTGAAGGTGATCGGCGAGACCCGTCGCGTGCTCGACGCTCCGGAGTTGCGCATGAGCGTCACCACCGTGCGGGTCCCGGTCGTGGTCGGACACAGCGCGGCGGTCTGGGTCGAACTCGACGCTGAGGCGGACCCCGACGAGGTGCGCGCACTCCTCAGCGGGTCGCCGGGAGTCATCGTGGTCGATGACCCCATGGCGCAGCGCTACCCGACCCCGCGAGGAGTCGCGGGCAGCGACGATGTGCAGGTGGGACGGATACGCAAGGACGCCGGTCGCGACAATGGGATCGTCCTCTTTTTCAGCGCCGACAATCTTCGCAAGGGCGCCGCTACCAATGCGGTCCAGGTCGCCGAGTTGCTGCTGTCGGAGCGCCGGAGCGGGCACGCAGCGTGAGGTCGCCGCGGCTCGAACCCCGGCCCGTTGCCGCGAACTAAACTCCCGGAATGGTGGCGACAACCGAGGAGGTGCTCGAGCTCCACGGGCGGGTTCGCGCGTGTACCGCATGCCCGCTGCACCTCACCCGCATTCAAGCCGTACCCGGGTATGGACCGGTGACGGCGCGCGTGATGGCGGTAGGTGAAGCCCCAGGGGAGAACGAGGACCGTGAAGGGAAGCCCTTTGTCGGCGCGGCCGGTCGGCTGTTGACCTCGCTGCTGGAGTCGGTGGGGCTGGACCGCCGCGACATCTACATCACCAACATCGTGAAATGCCGTCCGCCACGCAATCGCGATCCTGAACCGATCGAGGTCGAGTCGTGCAGCCACTTCCTCGATGAGCAGATCGAGCTGCTCAAGCCCGACGTGATCCTGCTGCTCGGCCGCCATGCGCTGACGCGTCTCCTGCCGGGTGCGGGTGGCATCTCCCGCCTGCACGGCGAGCGCCTGCACCACAACGACCGGGTGTTTGTGCCGCTCTACCACCCGGCGGCCGCCCTCTACAACGCGGCACTCAAGGAAACGCTGGAGGAGGACATGCGCCGCGTCCGCGGGTATCTCAACGATGCGGAGGCAACCCGCGCACGTCGAGCCGGCGGGGCCACGGCTTCGGAGCTGCGCACGGTCGCGTCGGCTCCGGGTGGCGACCAGATGGATCTCTTTTGAGCGAGGCCGTGGGGTCGGGGCAGCTCACGCTGGTTCCCCTGGGCGGGCTCGGCGAGATCGGCCGCAACATGCTCGCGTTGCAGTGCGGCAACGACATCGTGATCATCGACACCGGCCTGATGTTCCCCGAGCAGGAGATGCTCGGTGTCGACCTTGTGATCCCCGACATCCAATGGCTGCAGGAGCGGGTGAGCAACATCCGCGGGATCGTGCTCACCCACGGTCACGAGGACCATATCGGTGCCCTGCCCTATGTGCTGCCGCGTCTGCCCGTCCCCGTCTACGGCACCGCGCTGACCCTCGGCTTCCTGCGCAACAAGCTTCGCGAGCATGGGCTCATCGAGACGACCGAGCTGCACACCGTCCGTCCTGGTGATTCGCGCACCCTCGGTTGCTTCGAGGTCGAGTGGGTGCACGCGACTCATTCGATCCCCGACGCGTGCGCGTTGATCCTGCGCACGCCGGCGGGAACCGTCGTGCACTCCGGCGATTTCAAGATCGACAGCACTCCCGTGCAGGGCGAGCCGCCGGACCTGGCCAGACTCGCGCGAATCGGCGATGAGGGGGTCCTGCTCCTGCTCAGTGACAGCACCAACGCTGAGCAGGAGGGGACGACGCCCAGCGAACGCACGGTCGGTGAAGGCTTGACCCCTATCTTCGAGGGAGCGCAGGGGCGCATCCTCATGGCGACCTTCGCCTCCAACATCTCGCGACTGCAGCAGGCCATCGGTGCTGCGCAGGCGAGTGGACGGCGCTGCTTCATCGTGGGGCGATCGATGCTCAAGAACATCAAGGTCGCCGAGGAGCTGGGCTACCTTCGCGTGCCCCCGGGAATGTTCGTGACACCCAAGGAACACGAGCAGGTGCCGGACAACGAGCTGGCAATTCTCTGCACCGGTGCGCAGGGAGAGCCGTTGTCGGCGCTGGTGCGGATCGCGGCGGGCGAGCATCGCATGGTCAGCCTGCGCGAGCGCGACACCGTGATCATCAGCGCAAACCCGATACCAGGCAACGAGGAATCGGTGCATCGGACCATCAACAACCTCTACCGACGCGGGGCGCGGGTGTTCAACTCGTCGCGCCACAAGGTGCACGCTTCGGGGCACGCGAGTCGCGAGGAGCTGAAGATCCTGCTCACCCTGACCCGGCCGCGCTACTTCATCCCGGTGCACGGCGAGTACCGGCACCTCGCCCTCCACGCCGCGCTGGCACGATCGGTCGGCATTCCTGCCGATCGGGTGCTTCCCATCGACAACGGCACGGTGATCGCCATCGACGAGCACGGTGCTCGGGCGACCGGGGAGCGGGTGCGTTGTGGCTACGTCTACGTCGACGGGCTGAGCATCGAAGAGGCCGGAGACGTCGTCTTCCGGGATCGCCAGCAACTTGCGCAGGACGGCGTGATCCTGGTCGTCGTCACGGTGGAGCGATCGAGCGGGGTGGTGGTCGCCGGGCCCGACCTGGTCTCGCGTGGGTTCGTCGCCGATGACGCCGATGCGCTCTTCGAGGAAGCCCGAGAGCACGTGCTCTCGCTGGTGTCCCGGCTCACCCCCGACGCGGGCTACACGGCCTGGCAGGGTTCCATCCATGAGGGGCTCTCACGCTTCCTCTACAAGAAGACCAAGCGCCGGCCGCTGATCCTGCCGCTGGTCACCGAGGTCTGACACTCAGTCGGCATCAGAGTCGTCACGACACTACATGCGTGTAGTATGGGCACGGATGTTCGCCAGATATACCCGGCCGACGCCAGCCGGCGCCCATCTTGTGACGGTCGATTTGCTGATAGCATCCGCCCCGTCCCAGGGGCCTCGGTAGCCCGACTTCCACGCGTCCCACATCGAGTTCACGCCATGGCTCGCTCCGCCCCAACCCGACCCTCGCGCAAGCGCGCTGCAGCTCGACGTCCTGCGCCGCGCCCGCGCTCTCGCGCCTCCACACGGTCGCGCGGGCCGCTCCTGCATCGTGATCTTCGCCGCGAGCTGACCGGGATCGCCGCGATCGGCGCCGGCGTCATCCTTGCCGCGGTCCTGCTCCTTCCGGGTGGAGGGGCGGTCGCCGGCCCCGTTCATGACGGCCTGTTCGCGGCATTTGGGGTGGGCGCCTGGATCGCTGCAGCGGGACTCGTGCTGACCGGGGTGCGGCTGTGCCTGACCCCGGAGTGGCGCGCCGGCACGCTCGCCGCCCTTGGCAGCCTGGTGGCGATGCTCGCGCTGCTCGGGCTCATCGGCATGATCGGTGGTAACGCAGGTGGCCTCGGACGCTGGATCGGCGACGGTGTCCGCCACGTGCTCGGCGGTGCCGGCGCGGGCGTTGCGCTGCTCGTGATCACCTTCCTCGGCGTGATCCTCGCCACCGACCTCAGGACGGGTGCGGCCCTGCGTACCGTCTGGCACTGGCTCTCCGCCGAGGGGGAGGGGCTGCGCCGCCCCCGGACATCGACCGCCTCAGGCACATCGATGCGAGCGTTTCCCGCTCCGCCACCGGAGGTCACCACCGAGCTCACCGGGGTGCCGCTCACCCTTCCCTTCGACTCCCGGCGCCTCCCGCAACCGCCCCCGACCGCCTTCCTCGATCCCGAGGTGGCTCAGGCCACCGGTGAGGACCTGGGTGAGCACGGTTTCACCCGTGAGTTCGAGGGAGTGCCGGCAACCCCGGACGATCTCGCCGCCCCGGCGATCGGACCAGTGCCCGAGGTCGGCGTCGGGCACGCGTCCCTGATCAACGACGAACCGGAGAAAGTGTGGCTGCTGCCCACCGCCGAGTTGCTCGACACCATCACCGGCAAGCGCGAGCGCCTCGCCGCAGAGGTTCGTGCCACAGGTGACAAGATCGTGAGCACGTTGCAGTCGTTCGGTATCGAGACCCGCATCGTCGGAGCCAACAGCGGGCCGACCGTCACCCAGTACGAGCTGCAGCCGGCAGTCGGTGTGCCGGTGCGGCGCATCCTCGGCTACCAGACTGATCTCGCGCTCGCGCTGGCCGCGCCCATCCGCATCCAACCGTTCATTCCCGGGAAGTCCGCGATTGGCATCGAGGTGCCGAACAAGGCTGCGCAGCTGGTGAGCCTGAAGGAGACGGTGGCGTCCCCGGCATTCACCGACCGGCGCAACCGGCTGAGCGTGGCGCTCGGCGCCGATGTGAGCGGCCACCCGGTGATCGGCGATCTCACCCGCATGCCCCACCTGCTCATCGCCGGTGCGACCGGGAGCGGCAAGTCAGTGTGCATCAACGCGCTGCTTGGCGGGTTCCTGCTCCAGGCCACGCCGGCGCAGCTGAAGATGATCCTCATCGACCCCAAGCGAGTCGAGCTCTCGAACTTCGCCGACCTCCCGCATCTGCTGGTACCCGTCGTCGTCGAACCGGAGTCGGCAGTCGCCGCGCTGCGCTGGGCGGTGAAGGAGATGGAGGAGCGCTACAAACTCTTCGCCTCCCACGGCGCCCGCAACATCGTGGCCTTCAACGAGAAGGCGCCAGGGCTTGGCGTCGCGCCGCTGCCTTATGTCGTGATCGTCATCGACGAGCTCGCCGACCTCATGATGGTGGCGGCGGGGGAGATCGAGGACCTGATCTGCAGGATTGCCCAGCTCGCCCGAGCCGTCGGTCTCCACCTCATCGTCGCCACGCAGCGGCCGTCAGCCGACATCATCACCGGGCTGATCAAGGCGAACATCCCGAGCCGGGTGGCCTTCGCGGTGTCGAGCGGCGTCGATTCGCGGGTCATCCTCGACGAGATGGGCGCCGAGAAGCTCCTCGGTCGCGGCGACATGCTCTACCTGCCCATCGACGAGGGCAAGCCCCGACGTCTGCAGGGAGCGTTCGTCAGCGACCGCGAGCTCGACGCCCTGATCGGCTTCTGGAAGCAGCAGGGGAAGCCGGACTATCAGGAGGAGATCTTCACCGTCGAGGCGACCGTGTCGTGGGCTCGCGACGCGACCAAGCGTGATCCGCTCTTCGCCAAGGCCGCCCACACGGTCGCCGCCGAAGGTCGCGCCGCCGCCTCGCTGCTGCAGCGCAAGTTGAGCATCGGCTACACCCGCGCCGCGCGACTCATCGACCAGCTTGCCGAGCACGGGATCGTCGGGCCGTTCGAGGGCAGCAAGTCTCGCGAGGTGCTGATGGATGTCTTCCAGGTCGACGAGCTGCTCGCCGACCTCGGCGAGGAGTAGCGGGTCGCTATCCTCATCAGGTCATGGCCCAGGACCACAGCTTCGACGTCGTCAGCGAATTCGACCGCCAGGAGCTGGTCAACGCCGTCGACCAGGCGCGGCGCGAGATCACCACGCGCTATGACTTCAAGGGAATCACCGTCGAGATCACGCTCGATAACGAGACCATCACGCTGCTGAGCGGGACCGAAGCGCAGCTCAAGTCGATCATCGACGTGCTCCAGACCAAGGCGCATCGGCGCGGCATCGACCTCAAGGTGCTGGATCCACAGAAACCGGAACCGGCGGCGAAGGGCAACGTCCGCCAGGTCGTCAAGCTGCGCCAGGGCATCGGTGAGGAGCTGGCACGCGACCTCACCAAACGGATCCGTGCCCAGCACCCCAAGGCACAGGTTCGCACTCAGGGCGATCAGTTGCGGGTGTCGAGCAAGGACAAGGACGAGCTCCAGGCGGTCATCCAACAACTCCGGGACACCGAGCTCGACGTCCCGCTGCAGTTCACGAACTACCGGTGACGGGCCGGCTGCCACTGCCTTTCGTGGCCCGGGTCGGCATCTGACAGAGTGGGCGACGCCGGCGCTCCCGACCCCGTGCTCGCGCAAGCCTTTCCCGAGGTGGCATCGCTCGGCCACCTGCTCAGCGAGGCCGGGATGACCATCGCCGTCGCCGAGTCGTGCAGCGGAGGCCTGCTCGGCGCGGCGCTCACCGCCATCCCGGGATCATCCACATACGTTCGCGGCGGCATCATCGCCTACGCGGACGATGTCAAAGCGGATCAGCTCGGGGTGGGAAGGCACCTGCTGGCCACGCATGGCGCGGTGAGCGCGGAGGTCGCCACGGCGATGGCGGCCGGAGCGCGGCAGCGCTTCGAAGCGACGATCGGGGTCGGCATCACCGGGGTCGCGGGTCCGGCGGCGAGCGAGGGGAAACCCGCGGGGCTGGTGTTCGTCGCGGTCACCATGCCCGGCAGCAGTCGCGTCATCAGGCTCGACGAGGATCGGGGCCGCGAGGCCAACCGCGCCCATGCCGTGCACGCTGCGCTTGCGCTCGTCGCAGGGGCGCTCGAGACGGCGCCCGACGATCCGGGCCAGGCGCGAGCCGGTTGACTCCGCGGACGATGAGCCTCCCAGCCGGCATGGTCCACGTCGATGCACACTTCGGGCTTGTCACGTCCGCTCCCAGCCTGTACAGTACAAATGTTCGCCCCTCCCGGCGAGCCCGGACCGCCGCCCGTCGCGGCGTCGCCATGGCCTTGCAGCCGCACCTCCAATTCTTTCCACCACCCTTTGGAGTACAGCGTTGACGAACACACTGGCAAGTCGTACCATCGACCCGGTCGTAGAAGTAAGCGGACGGCGTGCTCGGACGCCCCACGAGGAGAGGAGTGAGCCGGTGACGACGGAGCGGGATCGGGCACTGCAGACGGCGCTCGGGCAGATCGAGCGAGCTCACGGCAAGGGAGCGATCATGCGTCTCGGCGAGGTGACGGCCCAACCCATCGACATCATCCCGACGGGCGCGCTCACCCTCGACATCGCGCTGGGCGTTGGCGGCGTGCCGCGCGGCCGGATCATCGAGGTCTACGGGCCGGAGTCGTCCGGCAAGACCACGCTCACCTTGCACATCATCGCCGAGGCCCAGAAGCGCGGCGGCGTGGCCGCATTCATCGATGCGGAACATGCCCTCGACCCGCAGTACGCGTCCCGGATCGGGGTGCGCACCGAGGAGTTGCTGATCTCCCAGCCGGACACCGGCGAGCAGGCGCTCGAAATCGTCGAGGTACTGGTTCGCAGCGGTGCCGTCGACGTCGTCGTCATCGACTCGGTTGCGGCGCTCGTCCCCAAGGCCGAGATCGACGGTGAGATGGGGGACAGCCACGTCGGGCTTCAGGCGCGCTTGATGTCGCAGGCGATGCGCAAGCTCACTGCTGCGATCAGCCGCTCCAACACCTCGGTGATCTTCATCAATCAACTCCGCGAGAAGATCGGGGTGATGTTCGGCAACCCCGAGGTGACCACGGGCGGCAGGGCGCTCAAGTTCTATGCATCCGTGCGCATGGACATTCGCAAGATCGACTCCATCAAGCAGGGTCTCGATGTCGTCGGCAGTCGGGTCAAGGTCAAGGTTGTCAAAAACAAGGTCGCGCCGCCATTTCGTTCCGCCGAGTTCGACATCCTGTACAACGAGGGCATCTCGTACGCGGGTAGCGTGCTCGACATGGGCATCGACGCCCGCGTCATCGAGAAGAGCGGCGCCTGGTTCTCGTACGGGGACATGCGTCTCGGACAGGGTCGCGAAAATGTTCGTGACTTCCTGCGCGGGAATCCAGATCTGCTCGACGAGGTGGCGGCGAAGGTCCGTCTCTCGCTCATGCCCGAGCCGGTCCCCGTGCTGCAGACCGACGCGGTCGAGTTGAACGGCGAGGCGCCCACCATCCCGGCTCCGCTCGCGTAGCGACGCCGGCGCAGGGCCGCCGTGATGACGGGCACCGCAGTCGCGCCTCGGGAAGCTGACGACGCCGATGAGGCCGAAGCGTGCGCGCTGCGCGTGCTTCGGGGCGCCGGGCAATCGTCGGCGTCGCTGCAGCGCAAGCTGGAGCGGCGTGGCTACACGGCTGACGCCGCGGCGGAGGCAGTGCGTCGCTGTGCGGCTGCCGGCTACGTGGACGATGCCGCGCTGGCGGCGTCGGTCGCGGCCAGGCACCGCCGCTCCGGGCACGGTCGCGCTCGGACGGCCGCAGACCTCAGATCGCGCGGCGTCGCCGACAACGTGATTGCGGACGCGCTGGATGGGCAGACCGATACTGAGGAGGCCGCAGCCCTGGGTGTTGCGCGGCAGCTCTGGATTCGGACCGGCGACCCCGAGGCCCGCGATCCGCGAGCTCGCCTGCGCGTCGCCGCGGCGCTCCAGCGCCGGGGGTTCTCGACTGGGCTGGTGGTGCGGGTGATGCGCGCGCTGGACTGACTGGCAGACTGTGGAGATGGACTACACACACCTCGGCCGCTCGGGACTCGCCGTCAGCCGTCTCTGCCTCGGCACCATGAACTTCGGTCCCGAGACAGACGAGCTGACATCGCACGCGATCATGGATTCGGCGCTCGACGCCGGCATCAATTTCTTCGACACCGCAAATGTCTACGGCTGGAAGAAGGGTGAGGGCATCACCGAACAGATCATCGGGAGATGGTTCGCGCAGGGCGGAGGCAGGCGCGACAAGGTGGTTCTCGCCACCAAACTCTACGGGTCGATGAGCGACTGGCCGAACGACACGTTCCTCTCGGCTCGCAACATCCGGCACGCGTGCGAGGGATCGTTGCGACGTCTGCACACCGATCACATCGACCTCTACCAGATGCACCACGTCGATCGCAGCACCCCGTTCGACGAGATCTGGGAGGCGATGGAGGTGCTTGTCCAGCAGGGCAAGGTGATCTACGTCGGGTCCTCGAACTTTGCCGGCTGGACCATCGCACAGGCGCAGGAAGCCGCACGAACCCGACACTTCCTCGGCCTGGTGAGCGAACAGTGTCTGTACAACCTCGCCGAGCGTCACGTCGAGGAGGAGCTCATCCCTGCCGCGATGCACTACGGGGTGGGGATCATCGCGTGGAGCCCACTGTTTCGCGGACTCCTGGGAGGCATCCTCACCAAGGAGGGCGGAGGCCGGTCGTCGTCCGAGCAGACCCAGAAGCTCCTCGAGCGCCACCGCGACCGCATCGTCCGCTACGAGGCGCTGTGCGCCAGGCTCGGAGAGCATCCGTCGGCGGTGGCGCTTGCCTGGCTGCTCCAGCAGCCGGGCGTCACGGGGCCGATCGTCGGTCCGCGCACCCCGGAGCAGTTTCAAAGCAACCTTCACGCCCTGGACGTCGAACTGGACAGCGCCACCCTCGAGGAGCTCGACGCCATCTTTCCCGGACCGGGGCCGGCGCCGGAAGTCTGGGCCTGGTAACCCTCAGGCTCGCAACGCGGCCGGCCTGTGGTCGCGCTCGTAGCGCACCACCCGCCCGAGGATGAGAAAGGTCGACGCGGACAGAACCAGTCCGATGATCACCAACCCGTCGACCCCGAGGAGCCGGGCGGCCAGACCGCCGACGATCGCGCCGATGGCCCCGCCGCCGGCAAGCGCGATCGTGTAGAAGGACATCAGCGCCGAGCGGTCGGCTGCATACGTCTCGGAGCAGTCGGCCAGGTAGGTCACCGCCGCGGGTCCGAACCCCGCCAGCCACAGGATCCCGGCGATCAGGAATGGAATCCCCACGAGCATCGCCCACGCGTGAGTGTGGTTGATCGCGAGCAGTGCCAGCATGGTCAGCCAGGCTCCCGGTACCGCACGCCGCATGACCACCGCAGGGCCGAGGCGAGGCACCCACCGCGTCCATAGCGCGATGCCGATCAGGAAGACCACGATCCAGGCAATGAGGAAGAGCCCGATGACTCGGACGTCGAAATGGTGCATGAGCGACTGGGAGACAACGTCGCTGTGGTGGAGCAATGAGGGGAGGTTGGCGACGAAGGCACCGATCAGCGCGAACGACAAGATCCAGCCCGGGAGGAAGCTGCGCATCGGACCGGGCCCGAAGACCGCCCTGGCCACAACCCCGAGGGAGTGGACGGGCAGCGGTGGGACCCGGGGCACGAAGATCAGACAGACGCCGGCGGCGAGCACGTACAGGCCGGCCAGCAGCACGAATGACCAGCGATGGAGACCGAAGTAGGCGACCGAACCAAGCCCGAAGCCGCCTGCGTAACCGATCAGGGTCGCCGCCTCGAATGCTCCGCTGGCTCGGGCACGCACGCGTCGATTCCCCGTGGTTGCCGCGGCGACGGTGCCGAGCGCGACCGGGACAAACGCTGCGGCGCCGATCCCCTCGAGCAGCCGGGCGCCGCCGAGGTGGGCGGGGCGGACTCCCAGCGCGATCAGGAGGACGGCCACGGCGCAGATCAGCGGCCCGGCGACCAGGAACATGCGGCGCCCGAAGCGGTCCGCGTTGCGCGCCAGGATGGGAGCGAAGATCATCTCGGTGACGGCCTGAGAAGCTCCGACCAGGCCGACGGCGAGGCCATTCGGCCTTTGGTTGGCCAGGTCACTGAGGCGGAACTGCACCGCCACCCCGACGCCGACCGCCCCCACGCGCAGGAGCGCACTGGCCACCAGGAGCGCGCCAATGGCCCGCGGGCCCGCGCCCTGCGAATCAATGGCAACAGGCGCGTCGACCAAGTCGGCGACCTCCACTTCTGTCACGGCTCCAGGGTAGCCTGCCGCCACACAACGCACGGAAACATGCCAGGCACCCTGCTGGCTCGTAGAATGGGACTCGTCTTCTGTGGTGAACGACCGGCCAATCGCGGGCCGGCCCCGACCGGAGCAACGTGACGATGCGGGTCCCGTCCCGGTCCCCGCACCACTGAGGCATTCCAAGCAGGGCGCACCGCGCCCGACTTCCGAGGTTCCACCCAATCGACATCGAGATCGTGGCCCTGGCGGGGCTGGTGATTGTTGCGGCCGCATTTGCGGCTGCGGCTCTCGTATACGCTCGCAGAAGCGTGGCTCAGGCTCGAGCCAGCCACGACGCGGACAGCGAGCAGCGCCTGGACCAGGCGCGCGCCACCGAGCAGGAGGCGAAATCCGTGCTCCTGGCCGCCAAGGAGGAGGCAGCGCGCCGTCGCGATGAGGCCGAGGCCGAGGTCCGCGAACGCCGTGCCGAGGTCGCACGCCTGGAGCAACGCACCAACCAGCGCGAGGAAGGTCTCGAACGACGGCTCCGCGAGCTCGACTCCAACGAACAGCGGCTGACCCGGCGCGAGACGGAATTGGAGACGCTCCGCCAGACGATCGAGGATGAGCGGGCAACCATCGCCAGGGAGCTCGAGCGCGTGGCGGCGCTTTCCGAGCCAGAGGCTCGCGCCGAGGTCGTGCGCAGCGTCGAGGGTGAGCTCGTCCCCGAGATCGCCGAGCGGATCCGTCAGGCCGAGGCCCAGGTCCGCGAGGAAGCGGCCGCACAGAGCCGCGAGATCCTCATCGCCGCCATGCAGCGTCAGGCCTCGGAGCAGAGCGGCGAGGCATCTGTCACCGTCGTGCATCTGCCCTCCGATGAGCTCAAGGGCAGGATCATCGGACGCGAGGGCCGCAACATCCGCGCCCTTGAGGCCGCGACCGGCGTCGACGTGATCGTCGACGACACCCCCGAGGCGATCGTGCTCAGCTCGTTCGACCCGGTGCGCCGGGAGGTTGCCCGGGCAACCCTCGAGCGCCTTTTCAGCGATGGACGCATCCACCCCGCGCGCATCGAGGAGATGGTCGTCAAGGCGCGCAACGAGCTCGCCCAGCAGATCAAGCACGAGGGCGAGCAGGCCTGCCAGGACATCGGGCTGACCAACGTCCACCCCGAGCTCGCCCGGCTGCTCGGCACTCTTCGTTACCGCAACTCGTACGGCCACAACGTGCTCGCCCACAGCCAGGACACCGCGGCCCTGGCCGGGATGATCGCCGCCGAGATCGGCTTTGACGAGCAGATCGCCAAAGAGGCGGCGCTCTTCCACGACATCGGCAAGGCAGTCGAGCACGACGTCGATGGACCGCACGCAATCATCGGTGGCGAGATCCTCGCCCGGCTCGGCCGGCCTGCGGCGGTGGTGCAGGCGGTGCGTTCGCACCACTACGACGAGGAGCCACGATCTCCCGCGGCAGCCATCGTGATGACCGCCGATGCGATCAGCGCGTCGCGGCCGGGCGCTCGTCGCGAGTCGCTCGCGTCGACCATCAAGCGGCTCGAACGCATCGAGGCGATCTCCAACGAGTTCCACGGTGTCGAACGCAGCTTCGCGGTGCTTGCCGGCAAGGAACTGCGTGTCCTCGTCAAGCCCGACGAGATCAGCGATGACGAAGCGCAGATCATGGCCCGTCAAATCGCCAAGCGCCTGCACGGAGAGGGGAGTTACAGCGGCCGGGTCAAGGTGGTCGTGCTCCGCGAGACCCGCAGCGTCGAGTACGCCAAGTAACGATTGCATCGCGCCCGCCGCTGCGCCGCAGTACGGGAGGTCACAATCGCGGCCGATAATGTCAACGTCCTACTCACCGCCCTCACATGACTCAGCCGGGGTGATACCCCCATTGGAAATCCTCAAGGTCTCAGCAACCAGCAAGCCAGTCGCGGTCGCCGGCGCGATTGCCGGCGTCGTACGTACCCAGAAACGGGTCGAGGTCCAGGCGATCGGCGCGGGGGCGATCAACCAGGCGATCAAGGCGATCGCCATCTCCCGGGGCTACGTGGCACCCGGCGGGCTCGACCTCGTGTGCATCCCCTCGTTCATCGACATCTCCATTGACGGGGAAGAGCGAACCGGCATCCGTTTGGTCGTCGAAGTCCGCTAGGTCCGTCCGCGCTCGGCGCGCGATGTGCGCTCAGGCACACTGCTAGGCTTCGACGATGCCCACGCCTGCGACCGTCCTCAGCTCCTCAGCGCGTGGCTTCACGCCGCTCCCGCTGATCGCCAGAGCGCCGCGTCGTGAGCCCCAGGTGCCTGTGCTCGGCCGCGCGCCTCGCGTCCACCTTTGGCATATCGGTTGTCAGATGAACGACGCTGATCGCGAGGACCTCGGAGCGCAGCTTGCCGACATCGGCTGCATCCCGGAGGCCGCGCTCGAGGATGCCGACATCGCGGTGCTCATCACCTGTACGGTGCGCGCCAATGCCGAGCAGAAGGTGTTCGGCAAGTTTCGCGAGCTGATTCCCTGGAAGCGCGAGCGTCCGGGACGGGCGATCGCCCTGACCGGGTGCATGGCGGTGGAGCACGGCGAGGCACTGCTCGGGCGGCTCCCCGACCTCGACTACGTGTTCGACGTGCGCGAGCCGGATGGATTTCTCGCCAAGCTGCAAGCGCTGCACGCCCCGAATCTCGACGGTCCGATGATCACCCCGGCGTCGGATCGGCTCAGCGCCTACGTTTCGGTCATGGGTGGCTGCAACGAGATGTGCACGTACTGCATCGTGCCCTTCGTCCGCGGTCGTGAGCTCAGCCGCCCGTTGCCCGAGGTGGTGGCTCACGTCGAGCGCCTGGTGTCTCAGGGCGTTCGCGAGGTGACCCTGCTCGGCCAGAACGTCAACTCGTACCACGATCAGCAGCGCAGCGCCCGCCTGCCTGATTTGCTCGCCGCCGTCGACGCGGTTCCGGGGCTGTGGCGGCTGCGGTTTCTCACCTCCCATCCGCGCAACGCCGTGCCGGACCTGTTCGCCGCGATGCGGGACCTGCACACCGTGTGCGAGCAGCTCCATCTCCCCGTGCAGGCCGGCGACGACGAGCTGCTTCGGCGGATGCGCCGGCTCTACACGGTGGCGGACTACCGCGAGAAGATCAGAGTCGCGGTTGAGACTGTCGGTCCGCGGCTCGCCCTCAGCACCGATATCATCGTCGGGTTCTGCGGCGAGACCGAGGTGGAGTTCGGGGGCACGGAACAGCTCATGCGCGAGCTTCGGTTCGACACCGTCCATCTCGCCGCCTACTCGGTCCGTCCGGGGACCGCGGCTGCCCGTCGGGTCGACGACGTGCCCCGCGAGGAGAAGCGCGCCCGTCTCAACCATCTGCTCGCGCTCCAGCGCGAGATCGCCGCCACGCGAAACAGCGAATACGTGGGCCACGACGTCGAGATCCTCGTCGAAGGCATCGCGGACGACGGCCGTCCGTACGGACGGACCAGGGAGAACAAGGTTGCCTGGTTGCCGGTGGGTGCGGCAGCTGCGGGCGAGTTGCGTTCGGCGCGTGTCGTGGAAGCGAGCGCGTGGCAGTTACAGGTGCAACCGGTCGGCGCCGCGGCGTGAGAGCGAGCTCGAAAGCTCGGGCTCCGCACCTCGTCTCAACGGTGGCTGAGGCGCCTCGACACACCCTCGACCTCGAGGTGGCAGGCGACACCCCGATCCTTCGCGAGTACCGATCCGTCAAAGCGGAATATCCCGACGCGATAGTCCTTGCCCGCCTCGGCGATTTCTACGAGATGTTCGGTCCAGACGCCGAGACCGCCTCGCCGATCCTCGGGGTGACGCTGACGAGTCGCGGGTTCGGCGCCGCGGGGCGACTGCCCATGTGCGGCGTCCCTCAGCAGGCGGTCGTTCAACACATCCGCAAGCTGCTTGACGCCGGACAGCGGATTGCAATCTGGGACCAGGTCGGTGAGGTGGTGACCGGAAGGCTCGTGAGGCGCGAGGTGACGCGCGTGCTCAGCCCCGGGATGGTCGTGGAGGCGGAGCTGCTCGATGCGTCCGCGGTATCGCGCTGCGTGGGACTGTGCGGCGACCGCGGGCGCACCGGCATCGCCGCGTTCGATCCCAACACCCAGCGTTTCGAGTTGCTCGAGGTCCCGGGTGACCTGGATGGTGCCGCGGTGGCCGACGAGCTGGCGCGACTCGATGCCAGCGAGGTACTCGTCCAGGACGCTGCGCCGCCTCCGGAGGCGCTCGCGGGAGGCGCGCAGGTGACACCGCTTCCAGCAGCGGTGTTCGACCGGACGCGCGCGATGGAGCGCATGTGCAGGGCGACCGGGGCAGCGACGCTCGACGGACTCGGCGTCGACGTGGTTCCAGCCGCGCTGCGCGCGGCGGGAGCCGTGCTCGCGTACTGCGAACGCGCCCGAATCGTCATCAGCCCCGAGCTGCTGCGCATCGACGTCCGGACCGCCGGCGGAGCGATGCGACTGGATGCGCACACGCGCGCGAACCTCGAGCTCTTCACCCGTATCGGTGGGAATGGCACATCTCTGCTCAACCTGCTCGACGCGACCCGGACAGCGATGGGAGTCCGGCTGCTCCGCGCCCGCCTCAACGAGCCACTCGTCGACGCGGATGCCATCCATCGCCGGCTCGACTCGGTCGACGTGATGCTCCGCGACCGAGACGTCCGCCGCGCGCTGCGCGGAAGCCTCGCGGAGATGCGAGATCTCGAGCGCCTCGTGGCCCGGTGCGTTCAGGGAATCGCGACCCCCCGCGATCTTGGCGCAATCCGGGACGGGTGCGCCGCCCTCGACGCCACCGGCGCCGCGGTTCGTGGTCTGACCGCCTCCGACGAGATCGCCGAAGCAGCCTCATCGTGCGCGGCTCCCGGTGGGCTCCGCGACCACCTCGACGCCCTGCTGTCTGACGAGCTGCCCGCGAGCGCTGCCGATGGCGGCGCCATCCGGCCGGGCGCAGACGCCGATCTCGACAACCTTCGCGCGGCAGGAAGCACGGCGCGAACCTACCTGGCTTCGCTCGAGGCGGCCGAGCGCGAGCGCACCGGCATACGGTCGCTGCGCGTCGGCTACAACCGCGTGTTCGGCTACTACATCGAGGTTCCGAATGCGCATCGCGAGCGCGTGCCCGACGACTACGCACGCAAGCAGACGCTCGCCGGGGCAGAGCGTTTCGTCACGCCCGATCTCAAGGAGCACGAGGCGATCGTCTTGCACGCTCGCGAGCGCGCCATCGGACGAGAGCAGGAGCTGCTCGCGGGCGCCGCCGCACGGATTGCGGGTCACGCGCGAGCGCTCGCGGCGGCCGCGGCAGCGGTGGCGACGCTCGACGTCGCTCAGTCGCTCGCCACCATCGCGGAGGAGCAGCACTGGATCCGGCCGTCGGTCGAGGCGTCGTCGGTGCTGCGGATTGTGGGCGGCCGCCATCCGCTGGTGGAGCGGACGCTGGGGCCTGGGCGCTTCGTGCCCAACGATCTCAGCCTCGATGACGAGGCCCGGATCATCGTGCTCACCGGTCCCAACATGGCAGGCAAGTCGACCTACCTGCGTCAGACCGCGAGCATCGTGCTGCTCGCCCAGATCGGGTCGTACGTGCCCGCCGATGAGGCGACCATAGGGATCTGCGACCGCATCTTCACGCGAATCGGCGCGCACGACGATCTGAGCGGCGGACTGTCGACGTTCATGGTGGAGATGGCAGAAACTGCGGCGATCCTCCGCCAGGCCACGGAGCGCAGCCTGGTGATTCTCGACGAGATCGGCCGGGGCACGTCGACGTACGACGGAGTCAGCATCGCTCAGGCCGTCGTCGAGCACCTCCACGACGCACCACAGCTCAACTGCCGCACGCTGTTCGCCACGCATTTCCACGAACTCACGGTGCTCGCAGGCCAGCTCACTCGAGTCCGCAACGCCCGTGTCGAGGTCGTCGAGGACGGTGCCGACATCACGTTCCTGCACCGCATCGTCGCCGGGGGCGCGGATCGGTCGTACGGCGTCCATGTCGCCAAACTCGCCGGTATCCCGGGCGGCGTCGTGGTTCGAGCCCGGCAGTTGCTCGCCGAGCAGGAGCGCAGCCGGCCGCTGGGCACGAGCGGGGAAAACGGCTCCGATCAGCTCACACTCTCCATCGCGGCGCCGGGGCCGCATCCGGTGATGAGCGAGCTGGCCGGGCTCGACTTGGACACCATGACGCCCATCGCCGCGCTGAACAAGCTCGTCGAGCTGCACGATCGGGCGACGCGGTGATCGCCGCCGCCCCGATCCGCCGGCTGCCGCAGGTCGTGGCCGACGCGATCGCGGCCGGCGAGGTGATCGAACGACCGGCTTCGGTGGTCAAGGAGCTCGTCGAGAACGCCCTCGACGCCGGTGCGACGAGGGTCGACATCCTCATCGAGGGAGGTGGCCTGGTCCGGATCGCCGTCGTGGACGATGGCATCGGCATCGAAGCCGACCAGCTCGAGCTCGCGGTCGAGCGTCACGCAACCTCGAAGATCGCTGCGGCCGGAGACCTCACCCGTGTGGAGACGCTCGGTTTTAGGGGCGAGGCACTCGCCAGCATCGCCGCCGTGTGCGACCTGCGCATGACCAGCCGGCCGGCTAGCGCGGAGCGCGCGGCAACCCTGCACGTCCGGCACGGCGATGTGCTCGACCGTGGGGTCGCAGCCGGACCACCCGGGACCCAGATTGAAGTGGGCGAACTGTTCGCCGGTGCTCCGGCGCGACTTCGCTTCCTCAGGTCGGTGGCCTCTGAGGCCGCAGCGGCGGTTCGCGTGGCTGCTGACCTCGCGGTCACGCATCCTGAAGTCGCCTTCACCTGCAGGAACGACGGGCGCGTCGTCCTCCGCACCACCGGCGGAACGCTGCGCGACGCCATTCGAGGAGCGGTCGGAGCACGTGCCGAGCGAGACCTGCTCGACGTCGAGGCACCCGGCGCTATCGGCGTCGGCGGCGCGATCTCCGCGCCATACGCGCATCGCGCCACGCGAAACGGAATGGTCCTCATCGTCAATCGCCGTCGAGTGCACAACCGCGCGCTCCTCGCCGCCATCGACGAGTCGTACCGAGGACTGATTCCGGGAGGACGCCACGGCTTCGGCGTGGTCAGCATTGTGGTGGCTGCGGAGACCATCGACGTCAACGTGCATCCGGCGAAGCGCGAGGTGCGATTCAGCGACGAACGATCGGTGTTCAGCGCCGTGCAGCGGGCGTGCTGGGCGACCCTGCGCTCATCACCCGCGCTGCAAGCCGGGAGCGATGTCCCATTCGTCCTCGAGAGCCATCCGCATTTCGGGTCTCGGTCCCTCGAGCTCAATGATGGCGAGCAGGGGATGGAGCTGACCGGCCGGCCGGCCGGACCCACGGCCGATCAAGGATTTCCCGACGCCCGCATCCCGACCGCGCTGCCCGCGATGGCCGCCCTCGGCCAGGCAGCCGGCGGGTTCCTGGTTGCGACCGCCGGCGACTCGGTGGTACTCATCGACCCGCATGCGGCCCACGAGAAGATCCTGTACACCGAACTCCAGGCGCGCTGGAGCGAGCCCGCATCAGAACGCTCGGACGCGCAGCTGCTCCTGATGCCCGTGGTCATCGAATGCAGCCCTGACAAGGCTGGTCGCATTGCTGACGAACATGACTTTTTCTCGCGGGCCGGCTTCAGCATCGATCAGTTCGGTCCTGGGGCGGTGCGCTGCACGGCGGTCCCCATGGCGGCCGCAGGCGCTGATCCGGAGCGCCTGCTCGGTGAGCTCATCGACCGCATCGATGAACCCGATGCCGGTTCAGAGGAGCGCCGCCACCGGCTCGCCGCGCTGGTCGCATGTCACGCGGCGGTGCGATTCGGCGATCGGCTCGACGTGGCGGCGCAGCAGCGCTTGCTTGACCAGCTGGCCGCCACCCCCGGCGGCACGACCTGCCCCCACGGACGGCCGTCCGTGCTCATCCTCGACGACCCGGTCCTTCGGCGCGCCTTCCGCAGGCCCCCGAGGTGACCCGCCCGCTCCTGGTCGTCGTCGGTCCGACGTGCTCGGGCAAGACGGCGCTGGCAGTGGAGATGGCCCGGATGCTCGCCCCGGCGGAGCTCCTCAACGCCGACTCCCGGCAGGTGCGGCGCGGTCTACGGGTGGGGACCTGCGCGCCGCGCCCCACGGAGCTGAAGGGCATTCGCTGCAACCTCCTCGACCTGAGTGACCCCGGCGAGCCCTTCTCGGTGGCCGACTGGCTCACCGCTGCCCGGCTGTGCCTCGACAGGCTCGACCGCGCCGGCGCGCGCGCAGTGGTGGCGGGCGGTACCGGGTTGTATGTCACCGCGTTGGTTGACGGTTTTGACCTGGCGCGCGTGCCACCCGATCCAGCCCGGCGCGCGGACCGTTCGGAGCTCGCCGCGACCCCTCCCGGCCTCAACGCGCTGGTCGCTGAGCTTCGCAGCCGCGACCCCCAGGGGGCTGCTGAGATCGACCAGCGCAACCCCCGCCGGGTGATCCGAGCCCTGGAGATCCTCGACGCGAGAGGCGGGTCGCTCCGCAGCGCGCAGCGACGCGCACTACCGCGCGCCGCGGTGATGGTCGGGCTCGACGTCGCACGTCCGGTCCACGTCAGGTGGATCGAACACCGCATCGCGGTCATGTTCGACGGCGGTGGCATCCAGGATGAGGTTCGCTGGCTGCTGGACCGAGGCCTGGATCGCCAGGCGATCGGTGCATGCGGCATCGGCTATGGGGAGGCGCTCGATCTCATCGATGGCCATGTCGACATCGAGGCTGCGATGCAGGCGACGATGCGACGCACCCTCCGCTACGCCCGCGCCCAGCGGACCTGGTTCCGTCGCGACGATCGCATTTCGTGGTTCCGACCCGATCTGGTCAGTTTCGATCAGCTCCTGGACGGTGTGGTCCGACTGGTCTCCGAGAGGGACACCTGACTGCATCCGGGAAGGGGATGCGCGTCTATGAGTGATAGTCGCCACAGAGGCCAGAACATCCGTTTGCATTTTTCCCAGGCACGTGCTACATTCCGGGGCGCCCAAGCTGGCTGGAGGAAGTTTCAAATCAATGCCTGACTCGCTGAACCCACGGCAGCGCCAAATCCTCGACTTTCTACGAGATCACAGCCGCGATCACGCGTACCCGCCAACGGTTCGTGAGATCGGTCGTGCCGTCGGCCTCAGCTCGTCGTCGACGGTGCAGAACCACCTCAACACCCTCGAGACCCGCGGCTACATCACCCGTGACCCCGCGAAGTCGCGAACCGTGGAAATCGTCGACGCCGACCGGGCGCAAAGCCACAGCAAGATCGTGCACCTGCCATTGGTCGGCCGCGTTGCCGCGGGTACCCCTGTCCTCGCGGTCGAGAACGTCGAGGAGCACCTCACGGTGGGAACCGAGATCGCGGGTGGCGACGACTCGTATGCCCTGACCGTCCACGGCGAGAGCATGATCGACGCAGGGATCCGTGACGGTGACATCGTCGTGGTCCGTCCGCGTCGCGACCCTCCTGCCAACGGCACCATCGTGGTCGCCCGCATCGAGAACGAGGCAACCGGCGAGAGTGAAGTGACCGTCAAGCGCTTCTTCCGCGAGTCGGGACGCGTTCGCTTGCAGCCGGAGAACCCATCGATGGAGCCGATCTATGCGCACGACGTTGCCCTCGAGGGCGTCGTCGTCGCGGTCATTCGCCTCCTGAGGTAAGCGCCGCCGCATCCCCGGGGCTCAGCCCTGTGGACCGCCCCCAAGGTTTTCGAGTGTCAGCCGGGGAAGTGATCCAAGGTACGCGTCCAGGACCGCTGCCAGCTCCGAGCTTGCCTGACCGTGCACCGTCACCCGAGTGCCTCCAAGGTCGTCCGCAACGGCGCTGATCGCGAGGTCCGGTCGGTTGTCGAGCAGCAGCGGTACCGCGGGCAGCAGCGCAAGCGGCAGCAACACGATGAGCACCGGCGTCACCGCTGTGAGGATGAGCACGGCGAGGACGATCACGAGGCCGAGCAGCACCGCCACATCGCCCCCGTATCGGCGACGCTGTTGGGGGCGGAGCACGAGGTAGTTGGGGCCACGTTCGGCCACCGCGATGCCGGGCATCCGCCGGGCGGCGAACTCCCCGAGCACGTCGTCGGGTGGCTTACCGGTCCGCAGCGAGAACTGATATGCACGTGTTCGCAGACGGCTCAGGGTGGGACGCATAACGTCTGCCATTTGTACCGCGTCGCGACAGCGACGCGCGAGGTGCGCTAGCGTTGGGCGGGTGATGGTCCGCCCGCCGGCAACGTCGCTCAACATCGATCCACTGCTGCTGGGTGTCCTCGCGATCCTCCTGGCCGGAGGCATCTGGCTCGCCGGCCGTGCGAGGCAGCCGCAGAGCAACGGACGCCGCTGGGCGCTCAGCGCCGCACTGGTCCTGCTCGCCGGTGCCTGGATCACCCCGCTCGCCACCCTGGGCGAGCATTACCTGCTCGCAGCGCACCTGATCCAGGCGCTCATCGTCATGGGCCCGGTGCCGGCGCTGCTCCTGCTCTCGCTTCCACGCGACGCTGGGATCTCACCGCGCTCGGTGCCCTGGCCACTCCGTATGGCGGTGCATCCGGTCGTGGCGCTCATCGCGCTGAACGTCGGTTTCATCGCGTGGCACGTCACTCCCGCATTCGACGCAGCGATCGCCAACACCTGGCTGTACGACGTGATGGAGATGACGCTGCTCGTCGTTTCGCTGCTCTTCTGGTGGCCGATCGTGACCCCGTGCGCACCGCCGGCGCGAGCGCTCTCGGGATTCGGCAAGCTCGGCTATATCGTGCTCGCCACCCTCCCTCAGACTTTCGGCGGATTGCTCATCGCACTTGCCGGCCACGTCCTCTACGGTGGTTACGGCGCCGGTCCTCGACTGGTCGGCGTCGATCCGATGACCGACCAGGAGATTGCCGGCGCGAGCATCGCGCTGGTTAGCAAGATCGCATTGCTCGCGGCTTTCTTCGTCATCTTCATGCACCTCCTGACCGCCGGCAGCGACGGTCGCGAGGAGGACGACGGCGGGGGTGGCGGTGGTGGAGGATCGAATCCGCGGGTCGATGCGCCACAGCCGCGTCCCTCAGGGTTGCCGCGATGGCTTGACGATGTCGGCGATGGGCGCACCACCGACGAACCGACGCTGTTGCCCCGCCCCGTCAGGGTGCCGGTAGGTACAGGACCTCGCCCGGTCTGATCCCCGCGCCGGTGAGGTGATTGGCGGCCTCGATCGCGGACACCGCCTGCTCGACGCTGGTCCCGGGGTAATGCGACTCGGCGATACCCCAGAGGGTCTGGCCTGAGTGGACGACGATGCGATTGCCCGGGTTGGGGGAGCCCGCATATGCCACGCCACCGACGACCACGAACCCGGCCACCACGGTGGCCGCGATGAGGGCGAGCCGCGTCGGCAGACCCTGGCGTCGCGGATGGCGTGCGTACCGATGTGGGCCGACTGTGTCCTCGATCACGTTCCTGCACCGAACGGATGTTCCATGGGGTGACCCTACCAGGGAACGGATGTTCGAGTCAAGCTCCATTCACACGTCGCCCAGTCACCCGATAATCGAACCGTGGGAGAGCGAGCCGTCCGGATCCGGGTCGCGGTGCTCATCTGGCGGGACTCAGAGGTCTTGCTGGTCCGTCACGAAAAAGGTGGCCACTCCTACTGGCTCGTTCCCGGGGGAGGCGTCGATGCCGGCGAGACCATGGTCGATGCGGCGGCCCGCGAGCTCCTCGAGGAGACCGGTCTTGGCGTCGAGGTCGGCCGGTTGCTGCTGATGTGCGAGGCGATCGACCCGAGACCCGGCGGACGTCACATCGTCAACGCGGTCTTCGCGGGCACGGCTCGCAGCGGCACGCTGGCGGTCGGTGCCGACAAGGCGCTTCGCGACGCCCGATGGCAACCGATAGAAGCCCTCACCGACCTCGAGATGTTCCCTCCGATCGGCGCCGAGCTGCTCGCCATCTGCAGGGAGGATGGTGCCGGACCTGTGCGAGTTCTCGGCAACACCTGGCGTGCGTGGGCGCCGGACAGCACGTGACCGGCGGATCGTCGTCGCCATCGCCGCGACGGATCAGGACCGAGCCGCCACCTCGTTGAGGTAGTCACCGAGGCGACGATACGCGGCGCGCTTGCGGCGATCGGTAATCTCCGTGTACACCTTGAGCGTCTCGAGCGTCGCGTGGCCAAGGACCTCCTGGACCAGACGCACGTCGCCGTCGGTCGCCTCCAGGAGCGTGGTCGCAGCCGTGTGCCGCGCCGCATGAGGACTGCGCAGATCGCTGAACAGGTCGAACATCTCCGGGTCCGCGCCCATGCGCCGGCGCAGGGCCACGAGGGCGTGGCGGGCGCCGTCGGTGGTGAGGCGGTTGTGCGGCAGGGCGCGTCCGTGGGGCACGTCGG
>Ga0209219_1000026_pt1 | contig 54722 bp, 44 predicted proteins | sample BlaSpr_A8_OM1_M1_FD_187973 | JGI IMG/M metagenome (GOLD analysis project Ga0209219, IMG submission 187973) | Forest soil microbial communities from Thunder Bay, Ontario, Canada - Black Spruce, Ontario site 2_A8_OM1_M1 (SPAdes) (version 2) | ecosystem: Environmental > Terrestrial > Soil > Boreal... | reverse complement strand
GATCATGGTCACGTTGCTGAAGGAGGCGCGACCGGCACGGGCGCTGTCGAGCGTGGCCGGGAGCTCACCGAGCGTCCGCGCCAGGTGCACGCGGTAGGCGGCGGCCTTGACGGTCATGCCGCAGTGGGGGCGCAGCCAGGACACCGTGCTCACCCCGCCGTCGGCCAGCGATCCGCCAGCGTGATCAAAGCGGTGCAAGCGACGGAGGAACTCTGCTTCGAGCCGATCGATCGCCCGCCGGATGTCGATCAGGTCCGCGTCCAGGGCGTGCGTCGCGACACCGTCGATGGACTCGTCGACGAGTGCATCGACAGCCTCATGCACACGGTCTCGTGCATCCGGTATGACGAACGCTTCCATACACACATTGTACCAAACATCTGTTCGTCACGCACGGACAATGTCCTCTCCTGGCAGGTTATAGCCATTTGCGGCAGTAACCCTTGAGCGCGCGGCGCTAGTCGATGTCCACACCGCGATCCTTCGGTTGGTCCACGACCTCGAGGACAGCGGCCAGCAACCCGAAACGCCCCGCGGCCGGCCTAACCCGGCCACCATGACGTGAGACAGGAGCGCACGATCACCGGCGACATCACAAACGTAGCCCCGGCAGGAATCGAACCTGCGCACAAGGTTTAGGAAACCTCTGCTCTATCCACTGAGCTACGGGGCCGTTCCTCAATGCTATCGCCTCGCCGGAGCTTCCACCGGCGAGATCGCGCGTGACATGGCCTTGGCGGCTCGTTACCGGAACGTGCGACGCAAACCGCAACGCAGTCGTACCATCGGCGCGTGATCACGGCCCTCCGCGAGTGGCGGGTCGGGACTGACGCCAGCGGCGAAGCTACCGCTCCGACTCGACGATGGTGGCTCGACCTCCGGATCCTCGCTCCGATCTTCGCAGCAGCCATCTACGTGGCGATCGTGGCGGTGCGCTTCCCAAGCATCATCTCGTCGTTCTACCAGTACAGCGACTTCCCGGAAGCGCTCAGGCTGGGCGACGCGGTCTTCCATGGTGGATGGGGACAGGGGCTTGCCCTCCCATCCCAGAACGGAATCGGACCGCTGTGGACCGTCGGGCTCCTGAACCAGGTCACCGGGAACGAGGTTGCCGGTATGGCGCTGGGCGCAGGCATGGTGGTTCTTGCAACCGGATTCATGGTCGTCACCGCGCGCCGAGTTCTCGGAGCGACACGCGCGATCGCAGTCGGCGCCTTGTGTCTCGCCGCACCGCCGGTCGTCGCGTGGGTGATGCTCAATCCGATTGCGCACGAGAGCACGTTGCTCCTGGCCGCGGTGTACGCATGGCACGTTGTGGCGCTGTCGGAGCCTGGTCAGAAACGCAGGATTGGGTCGTCAATTGCCGTTGGGGCGCTTGCAGGCGTGTGCATCGTCTCCGATCCACTGGCACTTGCCGCGGCCGTCGCACCGTGGGTCATCTGTGCAGCGATGCTCACGCATCGCCGTCGTGAGAGCCGCCTGCCATTGCTCCTCACCTTAGCGGCCAGTGCCACCACAGCGGTATGTGTCGTGGTCCTGTCGACAGCATCCGGAATAGTGCAGCACGGCAATACCGTGGTCGCGCCGACCATCGACGCGATCACGTCGGGTCTGAATACCATGGCCACGACGCTCGGCCAAATGCTCAGTGGCGCCTGGTACAGCAATGCGATCGGTGGGGCGCTCGCCGTCGTGGGAATCACAGCCTTCGCAGCATTGCTCTACATCGCTTGTCGCGAAGTAGTCACCCGTACGCACGACGCGACTGACGGCCGGGATATCTACGTCGTGTTCTGGGTGGTTTCGAGCGCCGCGCTGGTTGCGGCGCTCTGCCTCTCAGGACTCGGAGTCCAGCACAGCCCCGTCAACTATCAGGGGCATTACCTCGACGGCCTATGGTTCGCCATCGCAGCACTGCTCCCCATGGGCCTGCTGCACGTGGGTCTGGCCCGACGTCTTGTCGCTATCGCAATCCCCTGTCTTGTCCTCGCCGCTGCTTTCGGTATCGCAAGGATGCCTGCCTACCCGTTCCAAGGTCCCGACTATGTCGACGCACCTCGGCTGGCGGCAACGTTGGAGCAGCTCGGTGTCGCTCACGGGTACGGCGGCTATTGGGAGTCGTATGCATTCGGATGGAATACCGGCCAGCGGGTCACGGTGCTTCCGCTTCAGCAGTGCGCTGATCAGCGATCCGCACTCGGATTGTGTGCGTACGAATTCGCCGCGCCGGCATGGTACGTGGCTCGGGCGGGTCCCGTCTTCGTGGTCGTGCTGCGGGGCTCGTGCAACCGCGACGATCTCTGTATCGACGCGAGCAACCTGGCGAGCCTCCCGCCGCCAGTGGCGGTGCGAAACGTTGGGCTGCTCCAGGTCGACGTGTACGCACATGATGTGTTCGCCGGTCTGCCGATGGCCTCACGGCCGTAACAGCTCAGCGACGCCCGCAGCGTCGGGGGCACGCTGGTAGAGGCTCGGTTGACCCTGCGCGGCGTCAGCTCGTTCCGACGCCTGGATCTGTACGCAGCTGTCGGGAAGGGGAGATTCGAACTCCCGACCTCGCGGTCCCGAACCGCGCACTCTAACCTGGCTGAGCTACTTCCCGACGCCCCGCAGGATGATACCACCCGAGTTTGGCGCTATAGAAGCAGGCGATGGCGCGCCCTCGCCGTTGCGCGTGTAGACGACCAGCGTGACGATCAGTGCCGAAACGCACCACAAAACCTGCAACAAAGGTGGCACCCGGGAATGCCACAGCAGCACAAAAGCTGCAACAAACGCCGCGCTGCAATCGAGACCCGAAGCCAGACACACAGAGCGAAAACGCTTAGAATGAAACGATGCCCGGCGCCTCGAGCCGGGGCTAGGAGCGAGAGACATGACCAGCGACAGGACGGCAGCCAACGGACACGATCCCCACACCGGCGGTGTGCGCGTGAAGCGCGGACTCGCGGAGATGCTGAAGGGCGGCGTCATCATGGACGTCGTCACACCCGAGCAGGCGAAGATCGCGGAGGACGCCGGGGCCGTCGCCGTCATGGCGCTGGAGCGCGTGCCGTCGGACATCCGCCGTGATGGTGGTGTGGCGCGCATGAGCGACGTGGGTCTCATCAAAGAGATCATCGCTGCGGTCACGATTCCGGTGATGGCCAAGGCGCGCATCGGCCATTTCGTCGAGGCGCAGGTACTGCAGGCGTTGGGTGTCGACTACATCGACGAGTCCGAGGTGCTCACCCCGGCGGACGAGGAGCACCACATCGACAAATGGAAGTTCGACGTTCCTTTCGTATGTGGTGCCCGCGATCTCGGTGAGGCGCTCCGCCGGATCGGCGAAGGCGCGGCGATGATCCGTACCAAGGGAGAGGCGGGTACGGGCAACGTCGTCGAGGCGGTGCGCCATATGCGCGCGGTCCGGGGCGGGATCCGGCGGATCGCGGCGATGTCCGAGGATGAGCTGATGGCCGAGGCCAAGCACCTCGGCGCGCCGTTCGACCTCGTGCAGGAAATCCACAAGACCGGCAAGCTGCCGGTCGTCAACTTCTCTGCGGGCGGCATCGCGACACCGGCCGACGCCGCACTCATGATGCAGCTGGGTTGCGACGGCAACTTCGTCGGCAGCGGCATTTTCAAAAGCGACGACCCGCAAGCCTATGCGAAGGCGATTGTCGCAGCGACCACCTATTACGACAAACCCGAGGTCATCGCCGATGTCAGCGCCGGCCTGGGCAAGGCCATGCGCGGTCTCGACGTCGCGTCGATGGCGCCCGGCGAGCTGCTCGCCGCCCGTGGTTGGTGAGGCCGCCCTCCTTTGTCCGGGGGCGTACACTTATGAGGTGCGAATGACGCGAAGCCTGCCCCGCCAGGGACGGAGCCTTCGCGTCCGCTGAAGAGGGAGCGACGATCCTGCGGGTAGGCGTGCTCGCCCTTCAGGGCGACGTCCGCGAGCATCTCACGGCACTCCGCGGCCTCGGCGCGGAGGCTTCGGCGGTGCGCACCCCGGCAGACCTCGAGGGCGTCGATGCGCTGGTCCTCCCCGGTGGTGAGTCGACGACCATGAGCCGGCTGCTGCAGGTCTTCGGCCTCGAGGCACCGCTCCGCAAGCGTCTCGCCACCGGCATGCCGACGCTCTCGACCTGTGCCGGTCTGATTCTGCTGAGCCGTGAGGTGCTCGACGGCCGGCCCGACCAGCTGGCGCTGGGTGCTCTCGACCTCAGCGTCCGTCGCAACGGCTACGGACGCCAGGTGGACTCCTTCGAGGCGGACCTGGCCGTCGCGCCTCTCGGTGTGGCTCCGTTCCGCGCCGTGTTCATCCGCGCCCCGTTGATCGAGAGCGCCGGCGCCGGCGTCGAGGTTATCGCCACCTTCGGCGACAACGCGGTGGCCGTCGCCCAGGGTCCCCACCTCGGACTCTGCTTCCATCCCGAGATGACCGACGATCCGCGTCTGCATCAGCTCTTCCTCGAGCGCGCCACGTCCGCCCTGGAGGCAAGCGCGGCGTGATCATCCGCTCGGCGTCGTTCCGCGACCTCGCCCGTATCGAGCAGCTCTACCGCGAGGCCACCGAGGACGAGCGTCACGGGGCGCAGATGACGCTGGACAGCCCGGTACCTCAGGCAACGCTGCTGCGGCTCTGGCAGGCGCTCACCAAGTCGCTGTCGTCGCTGGTGCCGATCACCGACGTCGCCGAGGAGATGCTCGTCGCCGAGGACGCCAAGGAAGGCGTGGTCGGCTTCGTCCAGGTCCAGGCGCTGCCGGTCAGGCCGCGTTCGTGGCAGATCCTCAACCTGTGCACCTCGACGACCGCCCACGGCCACTTTGCACGTGCCGAGTTGCTCGACGGCGTGCGCAATCAAGGTCTCGAGCACGGCGTACAGCGGGTGCATGTGCGTCTTCCCCTCGACCATCCCCTGCTGCCGGTCTTTCTCGAGCACGGATTCACGCAGTTCGCAACCGAGCAGATTCTCTACCGGGACGAGGCGGCCGCGGAACCGGAGCCGTCGGTGCAGTCGGCGCTGATCCGTCCGGCGCGGCGCGATGACCTCGCCGCCATTCACCTGCTCTACCTGCGCACGACCCCATCGCACGTGGCGGACATCGAGGGTCCATCGCTGAAGGCGTGGCTGGGCGCATACGCGCAGGGCCTGGTCGCCGGGCTCGGTCGTGACAACGTCAAGCACGTGGTCGTGGAGCATCCCGGCGTCGTTGCCTGGGCGGCGATCCGGCCTCCCACCGCCGCCCAGCCGGCGAGCCTCAGCATGATGTGCGAGGGGCACGACCCCGCGCTTCGAGACGCGATCATCGACGCGGTGCTCCGTGAGCTGCCGTCGGGCCCCGCGACGTGCGTGCTGCGGCACTACGACTCCGAATTGATTCGCGCCCTGCAGCAACGCGGATTCGCCGTGTACGGCACCCAGCTGCTCTTGATCAGCGAGCTCGGCGCCAAGGTGCGCATCGAGGCACCGGCGAGACGCAAGAAGCCCGTGCTGATTCATGCAGGCATCGCACGCACTGTTCCCGCGTCATCACCCAACATCCCGCTTCGCGTCCTGTCAACAACCGGCTCGAGGAGACAGAGATCGTCGTCCAGATGATGCCCTACGGATCCTCGTGGGAAGAGGAGCTCAACCTGCTCTTTGCGGCACTTCCTCCCCGTATCGCGTCCGCCGCGCAGCGTCTCTCCCAGGGACGAGGCGATCTTCTCGAGGTGGTCCTCGACCTCGGCCGTGAACCGGAGGCTCGATTCACCGACGGCGAGGCGATCCTCGACTCGGCCAATGTCGGCAATGCGGAGATCGAGTACGTCACGCAGCACGTCGGTCTCTTCGGGGACGACAATCGCGCCGGTATCGAGCGCACCTTGCACCGGATCAGCGCGATCCGCAACCGTGCGGGCGACATCGTCGGGTTGACCTGCAGAGTCGGCCGCGCCGTCACCGGCACGATCGACATCATCAAGGACATGGTGATCAGCGGTCAGTCGATCCTGTTGCTTGGACCGCCGGGTATCGGCAAGACCACGATGCTGCGCGAGTGTGCTCGCGTCCTCAGTGATGAGTGCGGCAAGCGGGTCGTGATTGTCGACACGTCGAACGAGATCGCCGGCGATGGCGACATCCCGCACCCGGGGATCGGACGGTCGCGGCGCATGCAGGTGCGGACGCCGGCACTGCAGCATGCCGTGATGATCGAAGCCGTCGAGAACCACATGCCTCAGTGCATCGTCATCGACGAGATCGGCACCGAGCTCGAGGCGGTCGCAGCGCGGACGATCGCCGAACGCGGCGTGCAACTCGTCGGCACCGCGCATGGCTCCAACATCGATTCGCTGCTCGTCAACCCGACGCTCAACGACCTGCTCGGCGGCATTCAGACGGTCACCCTCTCCGACGAGGAGGCCCGTCGCCGCGGCACGCAGAAGTCGGTACTGGAGCGGAAGTCGCCGCCGACGTTCGACGTGCTCATCGAGATACAGGAGCGCGACCGAGTGGTCGTGCACGCGCCCCTTGCAGAGACAGTGGACGAGGCGCTGCGAGGCAGGGTGAGACCGCCCCAACTCCGCCTCCGGGGTGGGGACGGCGCCATCGTCAGCCGTATCGACACGTCCGCGGTTGCAACGCGGCCGTCGCCATTCGAACCGGCACCCTTCACCACCGGGGCACGGGGAACGCGACGTGCTCGCGAGCGCCGCCGCCGCTTCGATGTCGACGAGTACATCGCCGGTCAACAGCGACGCGAGCGGGAATGGGAACCGCCGCCGGCGACGGCGCGCCCTGGGCCGCCACTCTCGATCTTCCCCTACGGTGTGTCGCGCAGCTACCTCGAGCAGTCGCTGCGGGAGATGCGCTTGCCGGTGCGCATCCAGCATCACATCGACGATGCGGATGTCGTGTTGACCCTGAAGAACTACTACCGACGCCACGACTCGCCGGTTCGGGCGGCCGAGTCGTCGGGCATCCCCATCCACGTGCTGCGCAGCAACACGGTCGCGCAGATCAAGGGCGCGCTGGCCCGGGTGTACGGCGTCGACGCGCCCGATGACACCGATTCGGCGATGCAGGACGTGCTCGAAGGGATCGAGCAGATGCAACGAACCGGTGACGACGTCGAGCTGACTCCGCAGAATGCATACGTACGAAGGCTCCAACATCAGCTCGTCGAACGACATGATCTCAGCGCACGCAGCACTGGAGACGAACCCAACCGAAGACTTGTCATACTGCGACAGTCGGAGTGAGCCTTTGGGGCGAGGGGTCCGACAACGGGGGAGTCGTTGTCGACATGAGCGTGTGGCGCGGTTTTTTCATCTCATTCGAGGGGCTTGACGGTGCGGGCAAGAGCACCCAGGTCGCGTCCCTGGCCGGCTCGCTGCGCCAGCAGGGACACGACGTCGTCACCGTCCGCCCAGGCGAAACGTCGCTCGGCGAGATCCTGCACAGCTTCGTCCTGCAGCATCAGCGCGGACCGGCGCTCGAGGCATGGTCGGAGGCATTGCTCTTCACCGCGGAACGTGTGCAGCTGCTGCACGAGACGATCCTGCCCGCCCTCCGGCGCGGGGCCGTGGTCATCGCCGACCGCTACGCCGATTCGACCATCGCCTACCAGGGAGGCGGCAGAGGCATCCCGCCCGCCGAGCTGCTCCGCCTCCACGGCGCAGCATGTGGAGACGTCTGGCCCGACCTCACCCTCTACCTGGCGATACCCGTCGCGATGGCGGCGCAGCGGCAGCGCGCTCAGCAATTGCCGCTCGACAGGTTCGAGGTGGCGCCCGAGACCTTCCATGCCGCGGTGGAAGCCGCGTTCGATCAGCTGGCCGCCCAGCATCCGCGCCGGTTCGTGCGCATCGACGCCACCCGTCCGGCGATTGCCGTGTCCCGGGACATCGAGAAGATCATCGTCCAGCGGCTCCCCGCCGCGACGCCCACCGCTCCCCCGGTGCGGTCGGCAAGCGGTGGATAGCGCGGGAGCTACGGCAGCGCGTCCACCGGCTGGTCGGGCGCGATCTTGACGGGGTCGTTGAACGCTGGCGATAGCAGGTAGGTGCCGGCGCCCACGTACGACGGTGAGATGACCAGACGATCGTCGCTGAGCCATTGCTTCGGGGTGTAGCCCTGCACTGTCGCGGCGATGACGCCGCTGCTCAGGTCGACAACGGTGGCGACGTAGGTGCCGCTGTTGAAGTTCCCGACGTACGCGCCATAGGCGACGTACCGCCCGTCATCAGAGACGCGGAAGGCTCCGAATCCAGTGGCGCTTACGGGTTGCATGGTCACGGTTTTGGTCCCCGAGGGGAGAACGATCCGAAGGGTTGGTGACTTCGGTGAGGCGCACACGTAGTTGGAGGACGATTGGTCGATCGCTCGTGCGTCGGAGAGATAGCAGCCCGCTTGGATTGCGGTGAGCACGTGTGAGGCCGGATCGAAGGTGGCTGGATTGATGCTCGAGTAGTCGAGAAATGGCCCTGCGCCGCCCAAACCCGCCGTCGGAACCTCAGACACCCAGATGGCGCCGGTACTCCAGGCGAACGGCAGCACAACGCTGCCCGCCGCTTTGTAGTCGTACACCATCGTCGCCGACGCGGCGGTGCCGCCCACGGGCTCGGTCCAGAGCTGCGAGTGGTCGCTGGTTGCGCCGTGTTCGCCCGCTATGGCAAGCGGGATGCCGAAAACGAGTGTCGATTCATCAGGCGACACTGCGAGCGCGGTGAACGACGCTTCATTGTCCGCCGTCACCGTGGTGCTCACCTGCGGAATCTGGCCGGCATCGGTGATCGTGCCGTCGCGTCCCATCGCTTTCACGGTCACGCCATCGATGAAATAGACGTGGTTGGACCCAACGATGTATGCGTCCCCGTGCATACCACCGGGGTCGTTGAAGGTGCCGCTGACCGTTCCGTCCTCGCCGACCAGGGATACCTGCACGGCCGTCCAGGGGCTGCCCGCTGGACCCGTGTTCCGAAACGTCACGACCAGCGGCGCCGCCGGCGCCGGGGTGGGTGATGGGGTTGGAAGCGGAGACGGGGTCGGCGTGGGCGATGGAGTCGGCGCCGCGGTGGCGGCCTTCGTGGCGGCCCCGCACCCTGCCAGCACGGCAACGAGAGCGAACGAAGCAAGACCGGCGCGGGCTATGCCGGAGTGCTGGCGGCCCATGACCTCGCTACTCCACGGGTGCGCTGAGCACCACATCGGCGGCCGACACGACCCGTTCCACACGGCTGCCCGCAAGATGCACGCGAACGCCGGGAACGCCGGGGGCTCCGGGATCCCAGCCGAGGGCATGCAGCTCTCGTGCCTCGCCCCAGGTCCGCGCCTGGCGTTGCTGGCGACCGTCGGTGAAGGTCATGGTGCCGGGACGGGTCGCGAAGCCGAACCCGACCTCACCCCCGGAGCTGAGAAATGCGTGCACATCGGTGAGAACGGTTGCGGCGTCGAAGAGTTCCTCTCCGCTCGCGAGCGCCGCGGCAAGGCTCGGCATGCCGCCGGATTTGGCGGCCTCGCGGACCCCGGCTCTTTGCGCGACCTGCTGCGCGCGCTCGCGGCGGCGGCGCTCCGTTGCCAGTTCGGTTGCGCGAGTGCGGATCTCGCGGAGATGCTGCTCGTACGGGGCCATGGCGGCGATGGTGGCGCGCTCGGTCGCCTGCAGCTCGGCGCCCAGGGCGTCGAGTCCGGCGTCGCTCAGGTCGCGAAGTGCATCGGGTTCGACGCGGTCACCGAGCGCGGGAAGCTCCACCCCTACGCACTCTACTCGCCGCCTTCGCTCATATCGTGGCGCGCGCGAGTCCATTTGCTGTATGACGCACGCAGCCGTCATCGCGTGAGGGAGGCACCGCTTGTGGGTCAGGTTCTCCATGACGTCATCCGCGTCGAGCGCGAGGGTGCCGTGGTCACGCTCACGATCGACCACCCGCCGGCAAATGCCGTCAACGGCGATGTCGTCACCGGGCTGACCGAAGGACTGGCACATGCCGAGGCGGACGAAACCTGCCGAGCGCTGGTCATCACCGGGAGTGGGCCGAAATTCTTCTCGGCAGGCGCGGACATCAGCGGGTTTGGCGCCGGCGCCGATGCGATCGGCAAAGCGACCGATCTGACGGTTCGATTCGAGGCGTCGCGGCTCCCGGTGATCGCCGCGGTCAACGGGATCGCGTTCGGCGGTGGTTGCGAGCTCACTCTCGCGTGCGACATCAGGCTGGCGTCGCGCACCGCGCGCTTCGGTCAGCCGGAGATCAAGCTGGGGATCATCCCGGGATGGGGTGGGACGCAGCGTCTCCCCAGGCTCATCGGCAGGGCGCGGGCGACCGAGCTGCTGCTCACCGGCGATCCGATCGACGCCGATCGCGCCCTGGCACTGGGGCTCGTCGCCGAGGTCGTCGAGCCCGACGACCTCCCCGCCGCGGCACGGCGTTGGGCAGAGCTGCTCGCGTCGCGGGCTCCGCTCGCGCTCGCTGCGACCAAGCGCGCCGTGCACCGGGGGTCAGAGCTCCCGCTGCAGGACGCACTCAACGAGGAGCGGCGCGAGTTCGTCGCGCTCTTCGCCTCGGACGACGCCAGAGAGGGAATCTCCGCATTCATGGAGAAGCGCCAGCCGGAGTGGAAGGGGCGTTAGTGTCAGCGGACACAACCGCGGTCATCAGCCCGATCGCGCTCGTGCTCCTGGCCGGGGCATCGCTGGTCGCAAGTGGATTGCGCTGGCGCAAGTTGCTCGGCCTGATGCGCCGGACGACGCGGCCCGAGCGCCGGCTCGATCACCTTGGTGCGCGGCTGCGCGCATTCCTCGTGTACGTGGTGGCCCAGGGACGGCTGCTTCGATGGCCGTTTGCCGGCGTGCTGCACGCCTTCATCTTCTGGGGTTTCGTGGTCCTGCTCACGGCGATCGCGCAGGGAATCGTCGAAGCAGTGTGGCAAGGGTTTCAGTTCGCCCGTTTGCCGGGAAGCGGCGCGATCGCGTTCCTCCAGGACCTGTTCTTCTTCGTCGTCATCTGCGGCATCGTCATGGCACTCTTCAACCGGTTGGTGATCAATCCCACCCGGTTTCGCGGCAGCCATCGCGGTGACGCGCTGCTCATCCTCGGCTGGATCGGTGTCCTGCTCGTCTGCATGGAGCTCAACTACGCGACCCGCATCGCCGGGGGCGCCCCCGAGGCGCTCGGTCAGTGGCGACCGATCGCGTCAGCCCTCGCGAGCATCTTCCGTCCGCTTGGCTCCGGGAGCGAGGCGCTGATCGTCCTCCACGGCATCTTCTTCTGGGCGCACCTCACCCTGGTCTTCGGATTCCTCGTCTACCTCGGGTACAGCAAGCACCTGCACATCATCACGTCAGTCCCCAACGTCTTCTTCAAGAGCGAGGCCCCGAAGGGTGCCTTGCGGACACTCGACATCGAAGCGGTCATGAACGCGGAGAACGAGGCGGACCAGCACTTCGGGGCCGGCGCGCTCGAGCAGTTCTCGTGGAAAGACATGCTCGACCTGTACACCTGCACCGAGTGCGGCCGCTGCCAGACGCATTGCCCCGCCTACAACACCGGCAAACCGCTGTCCCCGAAGACGCTGATCACCGACCTTCGCGACCTCGCGTATGAAAACCTCGCAGGTGGCTACGCAGCCACAACGCACGATGCGCATGCGGAAGATGATGGCGCGGCCACCGGGGGCGCGACCATGTGGACCACCGGGGATCACCACGCCGAGGCAGTGCACGATCTCCCCGGACACTTCCAGCCGTCATGGCTCTCGCCGGCGGACGTCGCCGCCGCTGTTCCCGAGGGAGGGACTCGACCGCTGATCGGTGGGACCATCCTCGAGGAGACGCTCTGGGCCTGCACCACCTGCGGCGCGTGCATGGATCAGTGTCCGGTCTTGATCGAGCACGTTCCGAAGATCATGGACATGCGCCGCCACCTCGTGCTCGACGAATCGCGCATGCCGAAACAGGCGGAGTCGGCGCTCCGCAACATCGAGAACGTCGCCAATCCCTACGGCCTCTCACATCAGTCCAGAGCGGACTGGGCCAAGGATCTCGACATAGCGTTCGTTGCCGACAAGCCCGATGCGGAATACCTGTACTGGGTCGGTTGCGCCGCGTCCTTCGACGAGCGTGCCCGGACGATCGCGACCGCGCTCTCCAAGATCCTCAAGGCTGCCGGTGTGGATTTCGCCATCCTCGGCACCGAGGAGAAGTGCACCGGCGATCCAGCACGAAGGATCGGCAACGAATATCTCTTTGCCGAGCGCGCCAGGGAGAACGTCGAAGTTCTCAAGCGGCACAACGTTCGCAAGATCATCGCGTCGTGCCCGCACTGCTTCAACACGTTCGCCAACGAATACGGCGATTTCGGGGGCGAGTACGAGGTCATCCATCACACCCAGTTGATCGACCGTCTGCTCAAGGAAGGCCGGATCGTCCTCGATCCCTCCAAGGCACAGGACGAGACGATCACCTATCACGACTCCTGTTACCTGGGGCGCTGGAACGACATCTTCGCGCCACCGCGGGAAATCCTCGAGCGCATCCCTGGCCTGAAGGTGGTGGAGATGGCGCGCAGCAAGAGCGAGGGAATGTGCTGCGGTGCCGGCGGCGGCAGGATGTGGATGGAAGAGGGTCAGCCGCGCGTCAACCACCGCAGGGTCGACCAGGCGGTGGACACACAGGCGTCGAAGGTCGCGACGGCGTGTCCCTTCTGTCTTGCGATGTTCGACGAGGGGATCGCGGCCAAGCAGATCGGTGGCACGCTCGCCGTCGACGACGTCGCCGTCTACGTGGCTCGCTCGCTCAAAGACCCTGCCTCAGGGTGACAGCTTCGCAGCCGAGCGCAACCAACGCCGTGGGCGCTGAAGGACGACTGCTCGTCGTCGGCGCAGGGACCATGGGCGCCCAGATCGCTCAGCAGGCGGCGCTCCACGGCATCGATGTCGCCCTGGTCGACGTCAATCCCGGCGTGCTGCAGCGCGCCATGGCGTCGAACCGGCAATGGCTCGATCGCCGCGTCGACAAGGGCAAGCTCGACGCATCAGCGGCCGACGCGGCGGCGCGCAACGTGAGCGCGACCAGCGACCTCGCCGCCGCGGCTTCCGGCTCCGCATGGGCGATCGAGGCGGTGGTCGAAGTGCCATCGGTTAAGCGCGAGGTCTTCGCCACGCTGGACGCGCACCTGCCACCGGGCGCGGGGATCGCCACCAACTCGAGCAACATCGTGGTGTCGCGCCTTGCCGACGCCACACAGCGTCCCGAGCTCTGCTGCAACATGCACTTCTTTCACCCGGTGCTGGTGATGGACCTCTGCGAGGTGGTCCGTGGTCCGGCCACCTCCGACGAGACATGCGCGCGGGCGGTTGCATGGTCGCGCAGGATGGGCAGGACCCCGATCGTTGTGGAGAAGGAGATCGACGGATTCATCGTCAACCGTATCCTCGGCTCCGCATCGCGCGAGGCGTTCTCGCTCCTCCAGGGTGGTGTGGCCAGCGCGGAGGACATCGACATCGCCGTCCGCAAGGGGCTCAACTGGCCGATGGGACCGTTCCAGCTGGCCGACTTCTCGGGGCTCGACACGGTGCTCACGATTCGCCGCGACCGGATGGAGCGTGACCACCAACCCGGTGACGTCGCCACCGTGGCGATCCTCGAGCGCATGGTGGCTGCGGGCCGGCTTGGTCGAAAGAGCGGCAGCGGCTTCTACGACTACGCGTTCGATCCACCGGCGCCGCTGCCACCTCCCGACTGAGCGAGGGCGATCCGCGCCGGTCCCGCGGCGCGGGAGCGCGAACCGGAGACGAGGATGGCGGCCACGCCGATGCCGATCAGGCCGAGGGGAACCAGCCGGCCGGGAGGTGCGGGCGCCGAGTTACCGGTGTCGAGGAACGCAAGGACGCCGACGATCGCCCACGCCGCCATGACGCGCAACGTCGCCGGTCCCGGCCAGGGCGGGGCGTCCGCCGCAGCGGCGCGCGCCGCGCACCAGGCAAAGGCGGGGGCAAGGATCACCAGGTCATGGGCGAGCAGGTGAGGCGACGCGACCAGCGAGAGGGCGACGGCACCCGCAAGCGAGGCTTCGAGCGCCAGCGGTTTGCCACAGGAGCGGGCGCCGAGGATCGCGCACGCCGCCAGCGCGATCAGTGAGCCGGCGATGCCGATGGCTGTAGGCAGGGCACCCGAGCCGAGCCACGAGGTGACGAGACCCGGGATTCCGAGGGTGCTCGCGCCCGGGGTGTTGCCATAGGCAAAGCCGAGCGCCGAGACGAACCCGGTCAGCCCGGTGGTTCCGACCAGCGCGAGCGAGACGGCGGCCACCACAGCGCAGCCGGTCGCGGCTCCGGCGAGAGCCCGCCAGTCACGCCGCGCCACCAGCCAGATCCCAAGCCCGATGGCGAGGTGCGGCTTGGTTGCCACGAAGGCGAGTCCCAGCCAGAACCCCGCGATGCCTGGCCGGCCCTTGCGCCACCCAGCGTAGGCAGCAGCGAGACCAAGTGCGGTGAAGCCGTCGATCTGGCCGAGCAGGAGGAACGCGTAGGTGCCTCCGCCGGCGACGGCGAGGAGCAGCACCGCCCGGCGGGGGCCGAGCATGCGCTGCTCGGGCCACGGACCGGCACGGATCGCGATCCAGGCGGCCAGGAGAAGCAGGACGAGTCCGAGCAGCGACCACACCCGAAACGCGGTTCCCGGATCCAGAGCGACCAGGGGCAGCGCCAGCAGCGCCGTAGTGGGTGGCGTGATGAAGGGGAGGTCGACAATAGCTCCTGCCGGAAGCAGCTCGAGGTGACGTGCGTGCTCTGCCTGCTGGTTGTACAGCTGGGATCCGTTGCCGTCGCGGAGCAGCAGCGCGGCCACGTACGACGCTGAAAAGTCGGTGCCGCGTTCGCGGCTGGGAGTCACCTGCGCCCACGTGATCGCGTAGGACGCGAGCAGGAGTGCGGCAACCCCGGCCGCAATCGCGACCGCTCGTCGGGTTCTCACGGCGAGTGCGACGCTAGCAGGGCGATCGCGGCCGCGAACGCGGCGTTGCCGTTTTGCTTCCTATACTCGGCCGACGATGGCGAGCGCATTCACCGGGATCGATCATGTCGGAATCGCGGTCGCCGACCTCGACATCGCCGTCGCCGCGTACCAGCGATTGACCGGCACTTCCCCGGCGCATCGCCAGGTGGTGGTCGGCGATGGGATCGAGGCGGTCATGTTCGAGGTGGGGGAGTCGCGCATCGAGCTGCTCGGCAGCACCGGACCCGATTCGAAGATTGCCGGCTTCCTCACCCGGCGTGGCAGCGGTCTCCATCACGTCGCCTACGGTGTCGATGACCTCCAGGCAAGTCTCGACCGATTCGCCGAGCTGGGGCTGCAACTCCTCGACACCTGCCCGAGACGCGGCGCCGGGGGCCGGCTCGTGGCGTTCCTGCATCCTTCCGCCGCGAACGGGGTGCTCACCGAGCTCTGCCAGCCAGACGAGGAGCGCGCCGGGTCGCGCTCATGAGCGACGACCCCGGCGCCGATCCTGACGTCAGCGCCGAGACGGAGTCCGGTCTGCCGCTCGAGCCGTTCTACGTGGAGCAGGGTGAAGGATGGCCGCCGCCGGGCGACTTTCCCTTCACCCGCGGTATCCGCGCCGATGGATACCGCTCTCGGCTCTGGACCATGCGCCAGTACGCCGGATTCGGCAGCGCCGAGCAGACCAACGAGCGATTCCACTACCTGCTCCGCGCCGGGCAGAGCGGGTTATCGGTGGCCTTCGACCTGCCGACCCAGATGGGCTACGACAGCGACGATCCGGTTGCCCACGGCGAGGTTGGCAAGGTTGGTGTCGCCATCGACTCACTCGAGGACATGGAGTTGCTCATGCGTGGTATTCCCCAGGATCGGGTGACCACGTCGATGACCATCAACGCGCCCGCCTCCGTGCTCCTGTTGCTCTACGAGCTGGCCGCGGAGCGCAAGGGGATCGCCGCCGACACCCTGGGCGGCACCATCCAGAACGACATCCTCAAGGAGTACGCGGCACGTGGAACCTACATATTCCCGCCGCGACCGTCGATGCGACTGGTCACCGACACGTTTGCGTACTGCGCACAGCGCCTGCCCCGCTGGAACACGATCAGCATCAGCGGCTATCACATCCGCGAGGCCGGCGCCACCGCGCCGCAGGAGATCGCGTTCACGTTGAGCAACGGGATCGCCTATGTGCAGGCGGCGATCGACGCCGGACTCGCGATCGACGACTTCGCGCCACGGTTGAGCTTCTTCTTCAATGTCAGCAACGATTTCTTCGAAGAGGTCGCCAAGTTCCGGGCTGCCAGGGCACTCTGGGCAGAGGTTATGCGCGATCGCTTCGGCGCTCGCAGCGACCGCAGTCTGCAGCTTCGTTTTCACGCGCAGACGAGCGGCGCGTCGCTCACCGCGCAGCAGCCACTCAACAACGTCGTCCGGGTATCGCTGCAGGCGCTCGCCGCGGTGTGCGGCGGGACGCAGTCGCTGCACACCAACAGCTATGACGAGGCCCTGGCGCTGCCGTCCGAGCAGGCCGCCGAGATCGCGCTGCGCACCCAGCAGGTGCTCGGCCACGAATCAGGAGCCGCGAACGTCACCGATCCGCTCGGCGGGTCATACCTCGTCGAGGCGCTGACTCATCAGCTGATGGAGGACACGCGGACGCTGATGGGACGGGTCGATGACCTCGGCGGCGCAGTCGCCGCCATCGAAGCAGGCTACTACCAGCAGCAGATCCAGGAGTCGGCGTACAGGTACCAGCGCCAGGTGGAATCGGGCGAGCGCGTGATCGTCGGGGTCAATCGGTTCACGGAGACGTCGCAGCAGGAGGTGGAGATCCTGCGTATCGGAGCCGAGCTGGAGGCGGCACAGGTCGAGCGCGTGGCACGGGTCCGAGCCACCCGCTCAGCGCCCCCGGTGCGCCGCGCGCTCGATGCGCTTCGCCGCGGCGCAGAGGGGACCGACAATCTTGTGCCGCTGATGCGCGACGCGCTCGATCATCACGCGACGGTGGGTGAGGTCTGCGGTGCGCTGCGCGACGTCTTCGGCGTGTATCACCCTCAGGTCGCGGTATGAGGCCCTTGCGACCGCGAGTCGCCCTGGTAGCCTGACGCGATGAGCAGGCAGGCGCGCAAGGACATGTCCGCGGAGGGTGAGCCGTCGAGCGGTTCGAGCAGTGGCACCGGCCGGAAGATCAACATGCTGCGCAAGCGGCGATACGACGCGATCCACCGTGCTGGTGCCGCCGAGCGATCCCAGCACGCCAAGGGCAAGCTGACCGCCCGGGAGCGCATCGACAAACTACTCGACCCCGGTTCCTTCACCGAGATCGACATGTTCGCGCTGCACAGGACCACCAACTTCGGCATGGAGGAGCGCCGGATCCGCGGCGATGGCGTGGTCACCGGCTGGGGAACCATCGAAGGCCGCCAGGTGTTCATCTTCAGCCACGACGCCTCGGTCTTCGGGGGCTCACTCGGTGAGGTATTCGCCGAGAAGGTGGTCAAGGTCATGGACCTTGCGCAGCGGACCGGATGCCCGTGCATCGGCATCAACGATTCGGGTGGTGCACGCATCCAGGAGGGCGTCGTCTCGCTCGCCGGGTACGCGGAGATCTTCTATCGCAACGTCGAGTCGAGTGGAGTCATCCCCCAGCTCTCACTCATCGTCGGGCCGTGCACCGGCGGAGCCGTGTACTCGCCCGCCATGACCGATTTCATCTTCATGGTTCGGAAGGTCGGCTACATGTTCATCACCGGGCCCGACGTGATCAAGGTGACCACCGGCGAGCAGGTGACTTTCGAGGAGCTGGGTGGCTCGGACGTTCACAACCAGCGCAGCGGTGTGGCGCACTTCATCGCCGACACCGAGGACGAGGCATTCACCCAGATGCGCGAGCTGCTCTCCTATCTGCCCGCGAACAACCGCCAGCAGCCACCCTACCGGCCGACACTCGACGATCCGCATCGCGAGGATCCCGAGCTCCAGACCATCATCCCCAACAATCCGAATCAGCCCTATGACATGCGCGGCGTGGTGACGCGCATCGTCGACGACGGCAGGTTCCTCGAGGTGATGCCCTACCACGCCGAGAACATCATCTGCGGCTTCGCACGGTTGGACGGCTACCCGGTCGGCCTTGTCGGCAATCAGCCCAGGGTGCTCGCCGGCGCACTCGACATCTCCGCGTCGATCAAGGCGGCGCGCTTCGTGCGCTTCTGCGACGCCTTCAACGTGCCGCTGATCACCTTCGTGGACGTCCCGGGATTCCTGCCCGGCACCGATCAGGAGTACGGCGGCATCATCCGGCACGGCGCCAAGTTGCTCTACGCATATTGCGAGGCCACGGTCCCCAAGCTCACGGTGATCACGCGCAAGGCGTACGGCGGGGCGTACGACGTCATGTGCTCAAAGCACATTCGCGCCGACTACAACGTGGCATGGCCCACCGCGGAGATCGCCGTCATGGGCCCGCAGGGTGCGGTCAGCGTCATCTACAAGCGTGAGATCGCCGCGGCCGAGGACCCCGAGGAGCGCGCGCGGGTGCTCATCGAGGAGTACCGGGAACAGTTCGCCAACCCCTACTACGCCGCCGAGCGCGGCTACGTCGATGACGTCATCGAGCCGCGGCAGACACGCGGCGCGTTGATCAGCGCGCTGCGAATGGCGCGCAACAAGAAGGTGCAAACACCAGGTCGCAAGCACGGCAACATCCCGCTCTGAGCTTCGGGTCAGCGCGGGTTGACGCGGCGCCCGCCCATGCGCGGCGCTGACTCCTGCAGGTGCGGCGACAGCGGCACGTAGGCCTTCGCATATGCGCGGTCGGTGCGGCCCTGGGCGTGGTGGATGGCGGGGACCAACGCTCGCACCAGGAGCACTTGCAGCGCAGCCGCTACCGGGACGGCGAGGAGCGCACCGATGAGTCCCTGGAGTGCGCCACCCACGAGGAGGGCGAGGACAACGCCGAGCGCCGGCAGGGACACGACCCGGTTCATGACCATCGGTATGACCGTGTTCGCATCGATGAGCTGAATCACGAGCAGAACGGCGAGCACCAGGATGGGATATTCGGGACTGACAGTGAAGCCGAGCAGCACGGCAGGAATGACGCCGACGATGCCGCCGACCATCGGTATCGCCGCGCTGAGGCCGGCGAAGATGCCCAGGATGACCGGATCGGGAAGGCGCATGAGTGCGCACGCAACGCCGACGACCACGCCCACCGCAAGGCTGTTGAGGGCGCTCGCTCGAAGGAACCCTCCCATCCGGAAGCCCATCTCGCGAAAGATGTCGACGACGAGGGCCTGGTGGGCCTCGGGAAACAGATCGACCACGAAGGCCTTGAGGCGGTCGCTGCTCACCAGCCAGAGAAACCCGACGACGAGGATGAGGACGAAGTTGACGATGATGGCGAAGATCGTCCCGCCGATGGCGATGAGGATCTGCTGGGTCGTTCCGATGAAGCCGCTCAATTGCTTGTTGATGTCGACGTTGAAATGGAGTTGCGTCTCGACCCCGTTGAACCAGTTGAGGAGGTCGCGCTGATAGGCGGGAAAGTGCGCCGCGAGGGACTGCGCTTCGGTGACGATCGGCTGCACGAGCAGGAGCACCATCACTCCCATGAACGCGAGAATCGCGATGTACACGATGAGGATGCCCACCGGGGAAGGAATGCGACGTCGGCGTAGTTCCGCGACGAGGGGGCGGATGCCCTCAGCGAACACGATGGCCACCAGCACAACCAGAACGATGGCGATGATGCCGGCGAGAAATGCCACCAGCGCGACGATTCCCAGCACGATCAACGCGGCGGTCACCAGCGTGCGCACCGACACCACACCCTCGCGACGCGCGGCGGGCGTTTGATCGGCGGCGACGCGGCGTGCGATCGCCTCCGGTTGAGGCTCGGCCGGCTCGGGCGCCGGACCTTCGTGCGATGCGGTCGGTGCGACGCGTCTGGCCACCGCGGTCAGCCTACCAGCCTTCTTCTCTAGACTGGCCCGCGGATGAAGCTGCTCGAGTACCAGGCGAAACAACGCTTCTCGGCAGCGGGCATCCCCGTGCCGCCCGGACGGCTCGCCCGGACACCCGAGGAAGCTGCCGCGGCGGCACGTGAGCTCGGCCGGGTGGCTGTGAAGGCGCAGGTGCCGATCGGCGGACGGGGCAAGGCGGGTGGCATCGCAGTGGTCGACACTCCGGAGGAGGCACAGCGCGAAGCCGCGCGGATCCTCGCGATTGACATTCGTGGCTACCCGGTGCGGAGCGTCTGGTGCGAGACCGGGCTGGAGATCGAGGCTGAGCTCTACCTTGGCATCACCCTCGACCGCGATCGCCGGCGTCTCGTGGTGATCTTTTCCGGTGCCGGAGGCATGGAGATCGAGCAGGTCGCCGTGGAGGCTCCGGAGCGGATCGCGAAACTGTGGCCGGACCCATTCGCCGGCCCGCAGGCGTTCGAGATCCGCCAGCTCGCCTTTGCCGGGCTCGCGCACGCTCCACAGCTCCGCGATCGCGCCTCGAAGCTGGTGAACGGGTTGGTGAACGTGGCGGCGCGGCTCTACGAGGTCGCCACCTCACTCGACGCGTTGACCTGCGAGATTAACCCGCTGGTGCTGACGCCCGGCGGTGTGCTGGTTGCCGCCGACGGCAAGCTCGAGATTGACGAGAACGCGCACTACCGGCACGCTGACGTGGCCGAGGAGCTCGCTCGCGACGAGTCCGGCGACGACGGTCGCACCGGGGATGACCCGTTCGAGGTCGAGGCACGCAAGCGCGGCCTCACCTACGTGCACCTCGATGGCGACATCGGCTGCATCGGTAACGGCGCAGGTTTGACGATGAACACGCTCGACCTCGTCAAGCAGCACGGCGGCGAGCCCGCTGACTTTCTCGACATCGGTGGGGGTGCGAACGCGGAGCGCGTGCGCAACGCGCTCGAGATGGTGCTGCTCGACCCCAAGGTGCGCGGGGTCTTCATCAACGTGTTCGGCGGGATCACGCGAGGGGACGAAGTCGCTCGCGGCATCATCGCCGCGCGCGACGAGTTGCACATCACCAAGCCGCTCGTGGTGCGTATGACCGGAACCATGGAAGAAGAGGGGCGCCGCTTGCTTCAGGAGGCGGGAATCGTCCCCGCGCAGACCGCGACCGAGGCGGCCGCGGCGATTGTCGCCCTGACGCGGCGGGAGGGGAGGGCATGAACGGAGGAGGGCCGTCTCGCAGCCCGGGCTACCCCCCCGGTCGAGAGCGAGGGGCGGAACGGCGAAGGCGTTCCGACCCCGTGCCCACCGCAGTTCATGCCCTCCCCTCCAGGGCTCAGTCATGAGCGTTCTCGTCGACCGCAACAGCCGCGTGGTCATCCAGGGCATCACCGGTCGTGAGGGGAGCTTTCACACCGCTCAGATGCGCGCCTTCGGCACCAAGATCGTCGCCGGAGTCTCGCCGGGCAAAGGCGGGACCGACCAGGACGGCGTGCCGATCTTTGACACCGTCGCAGACGCGGTCGCGGCCACCGGCGCCGACGTCTCCGGAGTCTTCGTCCCGCCCGCGTTCGCGGCGGACGCGATCATGGAGTCGGCCGCAGCGGGGATACGGATGACGGTCTGCATCACCGAGGGAATCCCGGTGCAGGACATGATCCGCGCCCGTGAGTTCGTGCTGCGCGCGGGCCATGATCTGCTCGGCGCCAACTGTCCGGGAATCGTCACCCCAGATCAGTGCAAGGTCGGGATCATTCCGAACCACATCAACACCCCGGGCCCGGTGGGCATCGTGGGGCGGAGCGGCACGCTCACCTATGAGGTGATCCAGGGGCTCGGCCAGGGGGGCATGGGCCAGACGACGTCGGTAGGGATCGGGGGTGACCCGGTCATGGGGCTCAGCTTTCCGGATGTCATGCGCCTCTTCGCCGACGACGCCGACACTCGCGCGGTGGTGCTCATCGGCGAGATCGGGGGCTCTGACGAAGAGACCGCTGCGGCGTGGGTCCGCGACACGGGCTTTGACAAGCCCGTGGTTGCCTTCATCTCCGGCCGCACTGCGCCACCCGGCAAGCGCATGGGCCATGCGGGGGCGATCATCAGCGGGACGACCGGGAGCGCTCAGAGCAAGATCGATGCGCTCACCGCGGCCGGGGCAGCGGTTGCCGACACCATCGAGGACGTCGTGCGCCTGACCGCAGCGAGGTTGGAGCCACCGCGCTACCGTTAGATCGTCGTGAACTTCGAACTCAGCGACGAGCAGCGTCACATTCGCGACGTGGTCCGGGACTTCGCCCAGGGTGAGATCGCGCCGCGCGCGGCGCACTACGACGCGACCGGAGATTTTCCCTACGACCTGGTGGCGGGGATGGCCCGGCTGGGTCTGTTCGCGCTGCCCTTTCCCGAGGAGATCGGAGGCGCCGGGGGCGACTTCGTCTCGTACTGCCTCGCCATGGAGGAGATCGCTCGCGCCGACGCAAGCTGTGCGATCACCCTCGAGGCCGCGGTGTCGCTCGGCACCTCAACGCTCACGCGGTTCGGTTCGCCCGAGCAGCAGGGGCGCTGGCTGGGACCGCTGCTGGCCGGGGAGCGTCTCTGGGCATTCGGTCTCACCGAACCGGACGCCGGCACCGACGCCGCGGCGATGCAAACCCGCGCGGTGCGCGACGGCAACGAGTGGGTGATCAACGGACGCAAGGCGTTCATCACCAACGCGGGGACCGACATCAGTGCGGGGGTCACCCTCACTGCAGTCACCGGCTCGAGCAACGGACACAAGGAGATCACCGCGATCGCAGTCGAGCGGGGAACGCCCGGTTACACGCAGGCGCCGAAGTACCGGAAGCTCGGCTGGCACGCGTCGGACACACGCGAGCTGATCTTCGAGGACTGTCGCGTCCCTGCGGCGAACCTCGTCGGCGAGGTTGGCAACGGTCTGACTCAGTTCCTGCAGATCCTCGAAGGCGGCCGGGTCGCCATCGCGGCGCTCTCCGTCGGCGTCGCCCAGGCGTGCCTCGACGCCTCGCTCGCGTACTCGTCCAGCCGCCACCAGTTCGGCGTGCCGATCGCGACCTTCCAGGCGACCCAGTTCAAGCTCGCCGACATGGGCACGCAGATCGAGCTCGCCCGGCTGATGACCTGGCGAGCAGCGGCCGCCATCGACGCGGGCAGGAGTCCCGCCCCCTACGCGTCGATGGCCAAGCTGCACGCGTCGGAGGTTGCGACCGCATGCGCCAACCAGGCGGTGCAGATCCACGGTGGCATGGGGTTCATGGAGGAGTCTCCGGTTGCACGCCTGTATCGCGACGTGAAAATCAACGAGATCGGCGAGGGCACCAGTGAGGTGCAGCGCATCCTGATCGCCCGGCATCTGCTCCGCCCCTTTGAGGTCCTCGAGGTCGACGATGGCTGCTGAGGCGGTCATCGTGGCCGCGGCGCGAACCCCGTTCGGCAAGCTTGGAGGCGCGCTGGCGTCCGTTCCGGCGGTCGACCTCGGCGCCAGGGTGATCCGCGAGGTGCTCGATCGCACCGGCACCCATCCCGAACAGGTCGATCAGCTAATCATGGGGATGGTGCTGGCAGCGGGGCAGGGCCAGGTGCCATCGCGGCAGGCGGGGCTCCGGGCCGGGCTTCCGGCGACGGTCTCGTCGTTCACGGTGAACAAGGTCTGTGCCAGCGCATTAAAGGCCGTCAACCTCGGCGCGCTGCTCATCCGTGCGGGCGAGGCCGATGTCGTGATCGCCGGCGGGATGGAGTCGATGTCGCGCTCGCCATACCTGCTCGAGGACCAGCGCTTCGGCAGCCGCTTCGGTGACCGGGTGGCGGTCGACAGCATGATGCGAGACGGATTGTGCTGCCCGGTCGACGGCGTGCTCATGGGGGTGCACGGCAGTGAGGTCGCGTCGGAGCTCGGCGTGAGCCGAGAAGAGCAGGATGCGTGGGCGCTTCGCTCCCAGCGGCGATACCAGGAGGCGCTTGCCGCAGGCAAGTTCGCTGACGAGATCGTCCCGGTGGCTGTGAACGGGACCAGTGTGGAGCGTGACGAGCAGCCGCGCGCAGATTCGACGATCGAGAAGCTCGCCGCCTTGCACGGCGCCTTCGGCGAGGGTTCGACGGTCACCGCCGGCAACGCGCCGGGAATGAACGACGGCGCCACCGCGGTGCTGCTCATGAGCGCCGAACGCGCACGCGCCGAGGGTCTGAAGCCACTCGGAACCTGGCTCACCTATGGGGAATCGGCCGCGGAGCATCATTACCTCGCGACCGTGCCGGCGCTCGCGATCGAGGCCGCCCTCGGAAGGATGCGCGGAGAGGTCGACGCCGGCACCCTCGAGCTCGTTGAGATCAACGAAGCGTTCGCGGCTGTCGCGATCTCAAGCACCCGCATGCTCGAGGTCGATCCGGACCGAGTCAATGTCAACGGTGGCGCGATCGCGATCGGCCATCCCATCGGCGCGAGCGGCGCCCGCATCCTCATGACCCTGCTCTACGAACTTCGCCGCCGCGGCGGCGGGTACGGGGCCGCCGGGATCTGCAGTGGCATCGCCCAGGGGGAGGCGACCCTCGTCCGTGTCGACTGACATCGGGCGCACGGCATTCGCCGAGCGAGTCGCATCGTTCGTCGATGACGTGGTCGCACCGGTCGCTTCCGCCATGGCGCGCGGTGAGGGGCCGCATCCGAAGCGAGTCATCGAGGCTGCCGGTGAAGCCGGTCTCGCCGGGATCCTCACCCCCGTCGAGTACGGGGGCGCCGGCGGAACTCACGGCGATTTCATCGAGCTCATCGAAGCGATCGCCCGTGCCGATGCCAGCACCGCGGTCATCGTCGACGTCCATCTCTCGGTCGGCACCGAACCCATCATTGTTTTTGGCAATGACGACCAGAAGTCGCGGTACCTTCCTCGCCTCGCCTCAGGTGAATGGCTGGCGGCCTTCGCGCTGACCGAGCCTGCTGGTGGCAGCGACGCCGCGGCGATGCAGACTCGCGCCGTCCTCGATGGTGATGAGTACGTGCTGGACGGCTCCAAGGCCTTCATCACCAGTGCCGGGGACGCGGATCTGTACATCGTCATGGCGCGCACGGGGAACGGTCGGAGCGCCAGCGCGTTCCTGGTCGAGTCCACGTGGCCGGGTGTCAACGCGGGGAGGCCGCTCGAGAAGATGGGTCTGCACGGATCGTGGACCGCGGAGCTCGCGTTCGACGGTCTGCGCGTCCCGGTGGCGAATCGTCTGGGCGACGAGGGCACCGGGTTTGCGGTCGCGATGTCCGCACTCGACAGCGGGCGCGTCGGCATCTCCGCGCAGGCAGTGGGCATAGCCCAGGGGTCACTGGATGCCGCAATCGCATGCTCGCGCACGCGCCGGGATGCCGGCGTTACAGTCGACGCTACTGCGCTCGCGGACATGGAGGTTCGTACCACGGCGTCGCGGCAACTCACGCGCCACGCGGCTGCGCTCGTCGACGCGGGACAGCGCGTCACACTCCCGGCGTCCGTTGCAAAGCTCTTCTCGACCGATACCTGTGTCGCCGTCGCCCAGGCGGCCGTTGATCTTTGCGCGCCCGAGTCAGCCGCGGACGAACATCCGGCGGCAATACGCTTTCGCGATGCGAAGGCGTGCCAGATCTACGAAGGCACCAATCAGATCCAGCGGGTAGTCATCGCTCGCCACCTCTTGCGCGAGTGACCGCTCCACCACCCGCTTGATAGCATCAACGCCGATGGACGTTCGTCTCAACGAAGAGCAGGTGATGATCCGCGAGACGGTGCGCGACCTCGCGCGCGAGAGGATCGCGCCGCGCGCCGCTGACATCGATCGCACCGGTGAGTTCCCCTGGGACGTCGTCGAACTGTTCCGCAAGCACGATCTGTTCGCGCTCCCGTTCCCACCCGAGTACGGCGGCCTTTCGGGCAGCGCGCTCACCCTCAACCTCGCGATCGAGGAGATCGCCAAGGTCTGCGCCACCAGCGCACTGATCCTCATCGTGCAGGCACTCGGCGGGTATCCATTGATGATCGCCGGGAGTGACGAGCAGAAGGCACGTCTCCTGCCCGACCTCGCCAGCGGAGCCAAGCTGTGCGCCTATGCGCTCACGGAGCCAGGCGCCGGCAGTGACCCCGCGGGAATGGAGACGCGTGCCGAGCGTCATGGCGATGAGTACGTGATCACCGGTACCAAGATATGGATCACCGCCGGCGGCATCGCTGACACCATGACCGTCTTTGCCAAAACCGATCCGAACGAGCGGGCGAACGGTGTGAGCGCCTTCATCCTCGAGGACGCCCAGCACCTCAAGGGTTTCAGCGCCAACACCATCCATGGCAAGCTCGGGATCCGGGGCAGCAACACCGCCGAGTTGCAGTTCGACGAGGTGGTCGTTCCGGCGGCGAACCGGCTTGGTGAGGAAGGTGCGGGATTCCGCATCGCGATGCAGGTACTGGATCGTTCCCGCCCGGGAGTCGCGTCGCAGGCCCTCGGCATCGCCCAAGGCGCGCTCGACTACGCGGTCGCCTACGCGAAGGAACGAAAGCAGTTCGGCAAGGCGATCGCAGAGTTCCAGGGAATCCAGTTCATGGTCGCGGACATGGAGGCGCAGACCGCCGCGGCCCGAGCGATGGTTTACTGGGCATCGCAACTCATCGACGACAAGAGCCCGGAGGTGGGCCATTTCGCCGCGATCGCGAAGCTGCTCGCAGCGGACACCGCCATGAAGGTGACCACCGACGCGGTCCAGATCCTCGGCGGCTACGGCTACGTGAACGAGTATCCGGTGGAGCGCATGATGCGCGATGCCAAGATCACCCAGATCTACGAGGGGACGAGCCAGATCCAGCGGGTGGTCATCGCCAGGGACCTGTTGCAGGGTTAGCGCGCCGGCCTGACCCAGAGATCGTCGCGTGCCCGTGTGGCTCGGGCTGTGGCACAACGCCGGTTGACAAAGCCCGAGCCACTCGACGATGTCCGCGCGTCTACGACCGAATGAACTGTGCGCTGACGACCACACGATTCACGAGCCAGGCGCCGCCCATCTTCCAGGTCATTCCCCACTTGCTGCGATCGATGGTCGCCTCGGCATGCAAGGTCACGCGATCGGATGCAGGGTTCGCGGGTATCGCGACGAGTTCGATGGTCCGCGACTGGTCCTTGATGCGCAGGGCCCCCTTGATGTTCAGCGTACCGTCGTGTGAAGGGGTCACCTCGGAAGCCGTAAAGGTGAAGGTCGGGTACCTGCTCACATCGAAGAAGTCGGCACCGCGAAGGTGCTTGTCGCGCCTCTTGTTCTTGGTATCAATCGACGTTGCATCCATAAGCAGCTCGCCCGATATGGCGCCCTGGTCTCCGACGACCCCGGTGCCGCTCACGGCGCTGAAGGTTCCCTTGACTTTGGCCAAGCCGAAGATCGCTTTGGTGTGGAATTCGATGGTGGTGCTCGCCGGGTCCAGCCGCCATGTTCCGGCGGCAGTAGCGAGAAGAGCGGTCCATGCCGACGTTCCGGCAGCGGTGTCGAGCAGAGCGGTCGAACCGGTTTCAGTCATCGTGGGGCCTCCAACGACCCGTCCATGGCGGGTCTGAAGGTTCGACTATACCAATAGTTTGGATATCCGAACCTTTACTCCTGAACGACAGGTAAGCTGATTCCATGAGAGGCACGCGGCTGAGAGCACTGACCCGAGCGACGAGATCGACCGAACACGGTCGGTCGCCGGCAACGCGCAAGCCCTGATGAGCAGTCGTAGGGACGAGACCTTCGCCGATTGCCTGCGGAAGCTCGTGCAGCTCTTTCCGCAGGTCAGCCGCGGGCTGCGCCGGCGCCAGCTTCCCGCGGCGGTCGTCGATGATTCGGCACTCGGGCCGCGCCACAGCGCGGCGCTGTCACTCCTACGAGAGCGAGGGCCGATGAGCGTCGGCCGCATTGCCAGCGAACTCGGACTGACACTCGCGACGGTGAGCGGGATCATCACTGACGCGGAGCGGGCCGGCTTTGTCGAACGGTCACCGGACCCGGGCGATCGGCGCCGCACGATCGTCTCGCTGGTGCCCACCCAGCGCGCCGCCGTCAACTCATGGATCGACGGAGCCAGCGCGCCGATGCGGCGTGTTCTCGACCGCCTGAGTCCCGACGAGCGCGAGTCGTTCGTCAAGGCGATGACTCTTCTCGAAGCGGAGCTGAGCGCCGACTCTGAAGAGTTACTGCGAAGAAGCTCGAAGGGTCATGAGGCCGAGCCCGCGATTGCGACTGAGGGCGTCGGCCGGTAAAGGCCTACATGTGGAGGACGATCTTCCCGGTGGCTTGGCGGCGTCCCAGCAGGTCGAGCGCGGCAGGTGCCTCCTCGAGCGGATAGGTCCTCCCGACGATCGGAGCGACCGTCCCGGCGTCGATCATGGTGTTGAGGGCGCGCTGAGCCTCGCCGAATAAGGAGGGCTCGACCGCGAGGAAGGCCCCCCAGGCGGCGCCGACGACGTCGATGTTGCGCAACAGGATGCGGTTCACCTGTACCGAAGGGATCCGGCCCTCAGTGAATCCCACCGCGATGAGCCGCCCCTGCGGTGCAAGGCATCGGACGCTGAGGTCGAAGCGCTCGCCGCCCACCGGATCGAGGATGGCGTCGACTCCGTGGCCATCGTTCTGCGCGCGCAGCGCAGAGACCCAGTCACCCTCGGCATCGAGCACGCGGTGCGCGCCCGCGCGTTCCGCGATGTGCATCTTGTCGGGTCCGGCAGCGATGGCGATCACCTCGGCGCCGAGCCCGCGAGCCACCTGAATGGCGGCGGTACCGATTCCGCCGGCGGCCCCGTGGATGGCGATGCGCTCGCCGCTGCGGACCCTGCCACGACGAGCCAGCGCGAAGTGGGCGGTGTGGTAGTTCATGACGAACCCGGCGGCAGCCTCGAGCGTCAATCCGTCCGGAATGGCCAGCGTGAAGCCGGGCTCGGCAAGCACGACGTCGGCGAATCCCCCGAGCATCGTGAAAGCCATGACTCGGTCCCCGGGCCGGAATCCCGATCCGTCCGGCGCCGAACGAACGCTGCCGGCGACCTCAGCTCCTGGGACGAAGGGCAGCGCCGGCTTCATCTGATACTCGCCGCGGGTCAACAGCAGGTCGGGAAAGCTGACCCCGGCGGCTCCAACTTCGATGACCACACGGGCCGCGTCCTCGGGCTCCTCGACGTCGACAAGACGAAGCCCCGCCGGGCCCTCGAGGCCGTGAACCTGCTGCGCTCGCACCTTGGCTCCTCCATCCCGCTGTCGCCGCTTGATGATGGCATCCCGGGCTCCCGAGCAGCGGATCGTGGGGTACCCTAGGTCGCTCCGGCGGGTAACCGCTTGCTTCCCACCAGCGTTCCTCGATCAGGAAGCCCGCCGAAGCGCGCCGACCCCGCAATGTTCGCGGCGGTCCATACATCCATTCGGCTTGCTTGAGACAACACCCATCCATGGCAACCATCAGCAGATCCACGTCCCGCCGCCGACGCCGTTCCCGGTACAACGTGCTGCCATCCTGGTTCACGCGCAAGCACGTGAAGATCTCGCTGGCGGTGGTGTCGTCGTTGGTCCTGGTCAGCGTCGCCGTCTACGGCGTACGCCTCTCCCTCGCGCTCGCCAAGACCTTTCACACCAACCCGATCAGCGCGGTCGTGGGAGCGCTCGGTGGTGGCCACGGATCGCAGCTCGAGCACCAGCGGCAGAACCTGCAGCGCATCAACCTCGTGTTGTACGGGTACGGTGGCTCGCAGCATTCAGGCGCCTATCTCACCGACTCGATCATGGTCGTCTCGATTCAACCTGTTGCCGGTCATCAACCTCAGATTGCGGAGATCTCGATTCCTCGCGACTGGTATGTGCGCATTCCCCTCAAGAACGGGCAGTCCACCGAACAGCGGATCAATTTCGCATACGCAGCCGGGATGCTCGGCGAGGGCCCGCAGCCGCCGAGCGCGGTCAACGCCGGTGCCGCGGTAGCGGACCCGCTGATGGAGCATCTGCTCGGCATCGGCGTCAACTACTTCGTCGGCGTCGACTTCAATGCGTTCGACCAGGCCGTGAACGCCGTGGGCGGCATCAACATCAACGTCTCGGCGAGCTTCACCGACTATCAATACCCTGCCGGGGAGTGCCCCGGGAATTGCGCCTACGAGACCATCCACTTCAACGCGGGCATGCAGCATATGAACGGCGCGCGAGCGCTGATCTATTCCCGGTCCAGGCACGGCAACAACGGACAGGGATCGGACTTCGCTCGCAGCCGCCGCCAGCAGCAGATCATCGTCGCGCTGAAAGCACAGATCGAGAGCATCGGTGGCATCGCACGGCTCCCCGATGTGATCAACGCGCTCGGAAACAACGTCCTCACCAACCTGACGATCAGCGACGCCGAGGCCCTCTATGGACTCGTCAATGGTGTCAACCCGGCGAGCGTCGAGCACATCAGCATCGACAACACCAACTTCCTCTACAACTGCAACTATCCGTACCAGTGCGGTGCGTACTACCTGTACGCCCTTGACAAGAGCTTCAAGTCCATTTCCCATTTCGTCCAGGATGTGTTTCCGACTGAGGCCGCGCTCGGCGAGGCCGCGCACGTGACCTTCGTCGACGCCAGTGGCGGTGGCAACAATGCCTCAGGCCGGTGGGCCGCGCTGATGAACACGCTCGGGTTCGCCACCGCGGACGGGGGCAACGGGGCGAAGCATGCCGCCACCCAGGTCATCGACCGCAGCGGCGGCAAGGACTCAGCGGCGGCGGCATGGCTGGCCGCATACTTCGGCGTCAGCGTGACCACCGTTCTTCCCCCGACTCCAGCCCCGACCGCGTCCGGAGCTGCCGTACCGACCGCGACTGCCGCGGGTGGGATCACTGTTGTGCTGGGCACCGCCGAGGAGCAGGCGTTCCTTGGTGACCCCGGCGTCGGCAACTAGGTCGATCGACAGGCACTCGAGAGGCGCGAGAGTTGGTCATGCGGATCGCCATCCTGACCGGCGGTGGCGACGCCCCGGGCCTCAACGCGGCGATCCGTGCGATCGGGCGACGGGCGCTGATGGCGGGCGACACGCTCTTCGGCGTTACCAACGGCTGGGCGGGCCTCGTCGGGGAAGCCGACGTCATCAGCCTCGACCGGACCAAGCTGTCGGGCATCCTCCAGCTCGGCGGCACCATGCTCGGCAGCTCGCGGGTGAATCCGATGAAGCTCAACGGCGGCATCGAGGATGTGCTCCGCAACCTCGAGCATCTGCGACTCGACGCGCTGGTCGCCATCGGTGGCGACGACACGCTCAGCGTCGCGGCCCGGCTCGCCGGCGAGAATGCGCGCGTCGTCGGTGTTCCCAAAACCATGGACAACGACTTGAGCGTCACCGACTACTGCATCGGTTTCGACAGCGCAGTGAGCGTTGTCACCGAGGCGCTCGATCGCTTGCACACCACGGCGACGTCACATCACCGGGTCATGGTCTGCGAGGTGATGGGCCGCGATACGGGATGGGTGGCGGTCATGGGTGGGCTCGCCGGCGGAGCCGACATGATCATCATTCCCGAGTTCGCGGTGACCGTGGATGAGGTGGTCGCGCACCTCGAGGTGCGTCGCAAGGCGGGCAGCGACTTCAGCATCATCGTGGTTGCCGAGGGCGTCGAGATGGAGGGATTGCGGACAAAAGAGGAGGCCGAGGGCACACGCGATGCTTTTGGTCATGTGCAGCTGAGCCGGCGCGGAGTCGGCGAGACGCTTGCGCGGATCATCGAGGAACGCACCGGACACGAGACCCGGGCGACCGTGCTCGGTCACGTGCAGCGAGGCGGCTCCCCGACCGCATACGACCGGATCTGGGCCACCCGAGTCGGCGCCAAGGCGTACGACCTCGTCGTCGGCGGGCGTTTCGGCGAGATGCCGGTGGTCCGTTGCGGCGCGGTCGAAGTTGCCCGCATCGCCGACGTCGTTGCCGAGCAGCGGCGCGTGCCACGCGAGCTCTACGAGCTCGCCCAGGTGTTCTACTAGCGGGACATCGTCGGAATGGTGGCCAGTGGCGACCACGACGGTGGCGAGGTTGCGTCGAAGTCGAGGTTGGTGGTCACCTGCACCGCGGGCGACGTCGTCGCCGCGGCCAGCGCTCCCTTGATCCACCACAACTCGAAGTGCCCGCTGGAATCAGCGGGGTTGAAGTAGACGAGCCCGCTGCCGTCGGGAGCCCACGCCGGAGCCGAGCAGAGGCAGTTGTTCACAAGGACTCGTGGCGTACCCAGCGTGTTCCCGACCAGCGGCGCGACCTCGAGTCGCGTGCTCTGCAAGCCGGTGCCGCCGATGCACACCATCGCGACCATCGTGCCGTCGCGTGAGGGGGCCGGCTGGCCGCAATCCTGGGCGGGTGTGGTGAGTAGCACCGGGTTGCGCAGCGCCGGGCTCTGCAGCGCGATCAGCGAGAACACGTTGCCGCTACCGATCGCATACCGGGAATACATCACGCTGCCGTTCGACAGCGGCACGGGGTTGACGTCGCCACCGGTATACGCATTGGAATCGGTGAGCTGCCTGTTCGCCAGCGCGCCGGTGAGCGATCCCGACCAGACGTTGAAGTCGACCGCGAAGGTGCCCGACTTCGGCTGGTCGTAGCTGAAATAGAGCTTCCCGTCGGCGCCAAAACGCGGCCAGAACATCCAGTGGTTGAGCCAGACATTCGGGATCTGGTTGGTTGCGTTGTGGCTCAACTGCCGAACGATGCCGCCCTGGCCGTCGAGCAGGTACAGGTCCGAATACTCTGACGCGCGAAGCACGGCGACGATGTCCTGCGTGCCTGGGACGTATGCCGGCTGCATCCACTGCCCCTGGGCGACGGACAGATGCAGATTGGTGAAGAAGCCGTCGCTGAGACGGTAGAGCTCACCGTTCTGCGCGAGGTACAGCGTGCCTGGGAGCACAATTTTGGCTCGCGTCCCCGTGGGGATGAACACCGTTGCCTGAGTCGGAATCTTCGATTTCCGCGACGCGATCAGACGGTTCACGCCATAGCCGAATCCCGCCATCAGTGCCAGCAGCGTGACGACCGTCACCACCCGCCTGATCGACTGCGCCCTCATACCGCCGGGAAGAACCGATGGGTTTCGGGGAGGATCAACGACCAGTCCGGCAGCAGCACATCCTGGTTGGCCACCGTCCCGCTCGACGAGTATGGAGGCGCGAGGATCACCTGCTGCACGTTCTGGAGTTGCACGTTGCTGGCGATCGGCAGCAGCGAGGCGATCTGGCTGATACTCATATCAGTCGAGAAGTCATTGGCCATCGCGGTTGCGATGTCAGGCAGATCGGCGATACCGAGCAACTTCGCCTTGGCACGCAACGCGAGCAGCACCTGCTGCTGCCGCTGCGACCGGCCGAAATCGCTGCGCAGGTCACCATGTCGCGACCTGACGTACATGAGCGCCTCGCCGCCATTCATGTGCTGCGGGCCGGGAAGGACCGCTACGCGTTCGTATGCATAGGGGTTCTTCCCGCTCAGGTCAGCCGGATAGAAATCGTCCATGACCGGATTGGTTGCCACCACATCGATGCCGCCGACTTCATTGATGAGATTGACGAGCCCAAGCAATCCAATCCAGGCGTAGTGATCGATGTGGATGTGGAAGTCCTGCTCGACAGTCGCCACCGCCGCGCTGGCGCCGCCGTGAAGGTACGCGGCGTCGATCTTCGCGCTCCCGCCTGTGGAGAGCGGGACCCAGAGGTCCCGGGGGATCGACTCCATTACCACCTTGCGGGTGGTCGGATTGACCCTCGCGAGAATCATCGACTGGGTCAGCACGGTCCCGCCGAACTTGGCGTCGTTATCGGAGCCGAGCAGCAGAACTGTGAACGGGTTGCCCGGCGGCGCCACGACCGGCGGCTGCGTTGCCGCTGCGGATGCGCTTGCGGACGGGGACGCCGCGGTCGAAGCCTTCGGCGAGGAGCGAACGAGTGACTGCCCGGTGTCCTGGATGGCTGTCACGATTGCCGGCATGAAGTATGCGAGCGCTCCAACCGCACCGGACAGGACGAAGCCGACGGCGATCAGGAATGCAAGGAGCACCCGGTGCCGCCGGACATACTTACGGCGCACCGAGGCGCGTTCACGTCTCACCTGAGGCTTTATAACGAACTCGACTGACGGCAGGGTTACGGTGGGCAGGTTGCGCTCAGGGCGCCGGTAGACTGATTCCGTGTCCGAAGCGCACCTCGCCGAACGTCTTCTGGCCGGCGAGACCCGGGCGCTGGCTCGCGCGATCCGGATGGTGGAAGATCGTGATCCGGGCATCGCCGGACTCCTTCGTCAGGTCCGGGAACGAAGTGGGCGAGCCCGAGTGATCGGGGTCACCGGTCCCCCGGGGAGCGGCAAGAGCACGCTCTGCGATCAGATCATCCAGCGCTGGAGAGCCGCTGGACACCAGGTCGGGGTGATCGCCGTCGACCCCTCGAGCCCCTTTACCGGCGGAGCCATCCTCGGTGACCGAGTGCGGATGGTGCGTCACACGCTCGACCCGGGGGTCTTCATCAGGAGCATGGCCGCCCGCGGCCACCTGGGTGGCCTGGCGGCGGCGGCACGGGAGGCAATCCGGTTGATCGATGCCTCCGGGCGGGATCGAACCCTCCTCGAGACCGTCGGTGTCGGTCAGTCGGAGCTGGAGGTCATGCAAACCGCCGACACCACGATCGTGGTCACGACGCCGTCGAGCGGAGACGCGGTCCAGATCATCAAAGCCGGGATCCTCGAGATCGCCGACATCTTCGTGGTCAACAAGGCCGATCTCCCCGGAGCGCCCAGGGTCGTCCGCGACCTCCGCGAGCTGGTCCGCCACAACAAGATCCCAAGAGACTGGGTGCCACCGGTGATCACCACCAGCGCCGAGAGCGGCGAAGGGGTCGACGAGCTGGTTGCGGCGATCGATCTGCATGGGACGGTGATCGAGGCCTCCGGGGAGCTCGAACGCCGCCGGGTCGCGCGCCTGCGTGCCGAGGTGGAGGCGATCGTTGTCGAGCGGGCGGCGGAGCGCGCGCGGACAGCGTTACATGAGGGGACAATGAGTCGGGAGCTCGAGGGCGACCTGAGCCGGGTGGACCCGTACGCCCTGGCCGATCGGATCCTGAACGGGCACAGCAAGGACGCGTCGCACCGATGACTCAGACGATCGACCGCACGGAAACGTCCGCCGGCCCTCCGGACGTACCGCGGGAGGGCAACGCCCCACCGATTCCGCACGACACCCTCGGCGGGCTGCCGCTGGCGTCCACCTACGGTCCCGAGGATTCGCGGATCGATGTCGAGCGCGACCTCGGCGAGCCCGGGTCCTACCCGTTCACCCGCGGCGTGCACCGGACCATGTACCGCGACAAGGTCTGGACGATGCGCCAGTTCGCCGGCTTCGGCGGAGCGCGGGACACCAACGAGCGCTATCGGTTCCTGCTCAGCCAGGGACAGACGGGGTTGTCGGTCGCCTTCGACATGCCGACGCTCATGGGCCTCGATTCGGACTCCCCGCATGCGACCGGCGAGGTCGGTCGCTGCGGCGTCGCCGTCGACTCGATGGAGGACATGCTCACGCTGTTCAGCGGCATCGACGTCGGATCGGTCACCACGTCGATGACCATCAACTCTCCGGCGCCGATCCTTTTCGCGATGTACCTGGCGGCGGCGGACGAGCGCGGCATCCCCTACCGGAAGCTCGGCGGGACGCTGCAGAACGACATCCTCAAGGAGTACATAGCTCAGAAGGAGTTCATCTTCCCGATCCGGCCGTCGATGCGTCTGGTCACCGACGTGGTCGAGTTCTGCACTCGCAACGTACCGAGCTGGAACCCGATCTCCATCAGCGGGTATCACATCCGCGAGGCGGGAAGCACCGCGGCGCAGGAGCTCGCGTTCACGCTCGCCGACGGCTTCGCCTACGTGGAGGCGGGGATCGCTCGCGGCCTCGACGTCGACGAGTTCGCTCCCAGGCTGTCGTTCTTCTTCAACGCCCACATCGACTTCTTCGAGGAGATCGCCAAGTACCGTGCCGCACGGCGCATCTGGGCGCGGCACATGCGCGAACAGTACGGGGCCAAGGACGAGCGGTCGCTCAAGTTGCGCTTTCACACCCAGACAGCCGGATGCTCGCTCACCGCGCAGCAGATCGAGAACAACGTCGCACGGACCGCCTTCGAAGCGCTCGCCGCGGTCCTCGGCGGTACCAATTCCCTGCACACCAACTCCATGGACGAGGTGCTTGCGCTGCCCACCGAGAAGGCTGCACAGATCGCGCTGCGCACCCAGCAGATCCTCGCCTACGAGACCGGGGTGCCGTCGGTCGTCGACCCGCTGGCTGGCTCGTGGTTCGTCGAGGACCTGACCAATCGCATGGAGCAGGCTGCGGAGGACTACTTCGCCGCGATCGCAGAGCGCGGCGGCATGATCGCAGCCATCGACGAGGGCTTCCCGCAGCGTGAGATCGCCGACGCCGCGTTCCGGTACCAGAGCCAGCTCGAGACCGGAGAAAGAGTCATTGTTGGCGTCAACGTGTTCGACCAGAGCGTCGACAACGTCCAGCCTCCCACCCTGGTCATCGATCCCGAGATCGAGGCCTCGCAGGCGGCGCGTCTCAAGGTCCTGCGCGAGACTCGCGACAACACGAGCGTTGCAACCCGCCTCGACGCGCTCCAGGAGATCGCCAAGGGGAGCGACAACATGATGCCCGCGATCATCGATTGCGTTCGGGCGCGGGCCACCGAAGGCGAGATCGTCGAGGCGCTACGCGAGGTGTTCGGAACCCACCGCGAGACCCCCGTTTTCTAACCCGTTTCTTAACCCCTCCATAAGAGGCCCCCGCGTAGTCTCACTCAGATAACGTGGGAGCGAAGCACATCCTGGTGGTCGAGGACGAGGAGGTGATCCGGGAGACCCTCCGCTTCAATCTGGCGCGCGAGGGATACCAGGTGAGCCAGGCCGCCAATGGGATTGAGGCCCTCGAAAAAGCGCGCGAGCTTCGCCCCGACCTCATCGTCCTCGACCTGATGCTTCCGGAGCTGGGCGGCCTCGAGGTCTGCCGGATCCTGCGCCAGGAGACCACGACACCGGTCCTGGTGCTGAGCGCCCGTGATAGCGAGCTCGACAAGATCGTCGGACTGCGCGTGGGCGCTGACGACTACATGACCAAGCCCTTCTCCCTCGCCGAGCTCACCGCCCGGGTCATGGCGCTCCTGCGCCGGGCGCAGCCGTCGGTCGAGGAACGCGGTGTTGTCGAGGTCGAGGAGTTCGGTGACTTCCGGTTCGACCGCGGCGCACGCTCGGTTCGAGTCGCTCACGAAGACCTGCGACTCTCCCCAAAGGAATTCGACCTGCTCTCGTTCCTGCTTGCCAACCCGGGCAGGGTGCACTCGCGCGAGCAGCTCATCCGTCGCGTCTGGGGTCCCAAGTTCTTCGGAGAGCGGAAGACCGTCGACGTCCATGTGCGCTGGCTGCGCGAAAAATTCGAGCCGTTCGCGGCGCTCCCGTTCCGGATCACCACCGTCTACGGCGTCGGATACCGACTTGACCGGATTGTTACGGAGGCTGACGCAACGTCGCCCGATGTGGCTTTGATCGGAAGGCTCTGAACTCACGAGAGTCCGTGCTGCCTATACTTGCCGCTCCCGCCCGGGCTCGCACACGGGAGATGGCCGCCGTAGAATCGCCGATCGCCGTCATTGACATCGGGTCGAACTCGGCCCGAATTGCGGTGTTGCGACTCGACGTCGCCGGGCAGCTCGACATCATCGCCGACGCGCGCACGTCGCTCCAGCTGGCCCGCCACATCGATGCCCGGGGCCGGCTCGAGGCGAGCGCGGTCACCGCCGCTATCGCCGCCGTGCGAGATTTCCGCGCGGTTGCGGCGGGTGCGGGGGCGGAGCGCATCGTTGCGGTCGCGACGGCGGCAATCCGCACCGCCACCAATCGCGACAGCGTGCTCGCCCGATTGGAAGCCGATACCGGCCTCGCCATCAAGGTGATCGACGGCGACGACGAGGCGCGCTACGCGTTTCTCGGAGCTGTGCACGGCCTGCCCATCGACACGGGCTACCTGATCGACGTCGGCGGCGGGAGCTTCGAGCTCGCCTACTTCGAGCGCAGACGCCCATTGCGCTGGTGGACCTTCGAGCTGGGAGCCCTGGTGGCCACCGACCAGTTCCTCGCCAGCGACCCGCCACGAGCGTCTGAGGTGGCGGCGTTACGCGACCACGTGGCCCGCACCCTGCGTGACGCGGGGGTGCCGGTGCTGCCCGAGGACGGCGGCATGGTCGGCACCGGCGGCACGGTGCGCAACCTCGCCAAGATCCATATGCGGTCGGTCGGGCATCCGATCGCGCGAGTTGACGGCTACGTGCTCCAGCGCCGCGACATACGGGATCTGACCTCGCGCCTGGCCGGTCGCAACCTCTCATCGCTGCGTACGGTGCCGGGGCTGTCGACGGACCGGGCTGACTCGATCACCGGCGGCGCGCTGGTGATTGTCGCCGCCATGGAGGCGCTCGGGGCGCGCACCCTCATGGTGTCGGGGCACGGCCTCCGGGAGGGGATCGCGCTCGCGACCCTCAACCTGTCACTTCCCGAGGTCTGGGAGGTGCGGCGGGGTTCGGTGGCGGCGCTGGCGTCGCGGTTCGCGACCTGGAACGAGCAGCGCGCAAAGCGACGGGTCGAGCTCGTGCGGGCGATCCTCGGGGTCGCCGACCCGACCATGCCCGCGGAGATGCGCGAGATCCTCGACCACGCCACCACCCTCCTCGACGTGGGCCAGAGCATCAACTACTACGATCGCTGGAGCCACGCCGCCGCCGTTGTCGCGTCCGCCGACCTCCAGGGATTCACACACCGCGAGGTCGCCCTGATCGCGACCACCCTCGCCCGGATGGGCAAGGGACGGAGCAATCTGCCCCGCTACGCGCGTCTCTGCACCCGCGACGACATCCGGCGCATCGACCGGCTGGCGGTGGTGATCGAGCTCGCGGACGAGCTCGATCGCCGGGTGAACGGTGGTGGCCCGCCGCTGGTCCGGCTCGATGAGCGCCGTGACCGTGTGGTGGTCACCACCGGCCTCCCCTATGCCTGGGAGCCGGCCGACCTGACCCGGCGATTCCGAACCCGGCTGGGCCGGACCCTCAGCCTGCGTCCAGCAGAGACCGTGGGGGACCGAGCGAAGAGCGCTGATCCTCCAAACGGTCGATCGACTGGTAGAGGTCCTCGACGAGGGTGATGGTGATCCCCCGCTGCCACTAGAGTATTCAACGATGAGTGAGCCATTGCTGCACCCCCATTCCGCCACGCTTGTGGAGGAGCTGGGCCACCTGCGTCGCATCGTCGCAGACATGGGAGAGCTGGTCGACGCCGCGATCACCCAGGCGACCACCGGCCTCGCCGAGCGCGACGTCAGCCTCTGTGCGCGGGTCATCGCGGACGACGCGCTGGTCAACGACCGCCAGCGCGAGCTGCGTGAGCTGTCGTTCTCGCTCATCGTCAACCAGAGCCCGCTGGCACGCGACCTGCGCGAGATCATCGGGCTGCTCAATATGTCGTCCGAGCTCGAGCGGATGGGCGATCACTGCGTCAGCATCGCCAAGCTCGCCCGCAACCTCGCAGACCTGCCGCCCCTCGAGACCTACGTCGATGTGCCCAAGATGGCCGCGTACTGCAGCGACCAGGTGCGCGGCATCCTCGCAGCAATGGTCTCTCGCGACGTGCTTCAGGCGCGCCGTATCGCAGCGGGCGACGACCGAGTCGACCGCATCTATCACCGGCTCTTCGACGACCTCATCCAGGTCATGACCGAGGACAACACCACCGTCTTCCGCGCCACCAACCTCGTCTTCATCGCGCACCACCTCGAACGCATCGCCGACCGCGTCACCAACATCGCCGAAGACCTCGTGTTCCTCGACTCCGGAGCCATCGAGGAACTCGGCTGATGGGGCTGTCCGACCGCTCGGAGGTGCCCGAGGCGGCCACCTCAGGCGGCGATGTCGCCGCCGTGAAGACCCGCGAGCACCCCGTACCGCTCGGGCAGCGTCATCGCTATATCAACCGGCACCTGAGCTGGCTCGATTTCGACACACGCGTGCTCGAGCTGGCGGAGGACGACTCGCGCGCGCTGCTGGAGCGCGCGAAGTTTCTCGCCATCTCCAGCAACAATCTCGACGAGTTCTTTCAAGTTCGAGTCGGCGGCCTGATCGAGCAGCGTCGTGCGGGCGTCGCCGCGCTGAGCCCTGACGGCATGACAGTGGATGAGCAACTCTTCGAGATACGGACCCGCGCCACCGACCTCGGAGCCCGCCAGATGCGAGCGTTCCGGGCGATCGTGGACAAGCTCGGCGACGTCGGCCTTCGGTTTTCGAACTACGGGTCGCTCGACCGCGGCGATCGCGAATATGTCGACTCGGTGTTCGAGGATCGGATCTTCCCGGTGCTGACGCCGCTCGCCGTGGATCCCGCCCATCCCTTCCCGTACATCAGTGACCTGTCGTTGAACCTCGCGGTCGTCGTCGGGACGCCGCGGAGCACCGAGCAGCGGATCGCCCGCGTCAAGGTGCCACCGCTGCTGCCTCGATTCGTCGTGATGCCTGACGGCGAGCGCTTCGTGCCGGTCGAGCAGGTGATCGCATCACACCTCGATCGCCTCTTTCCGGGCATGCGCGTGGTAGCCCAATACCCGTTCAGGGTCACCCGCAACGCCGACCCGGCGCTCGAAGAGGAGGAGGCGGAGGACCTTCGCGCCGCGGTGCAGGAATACCTGCGGCGCCGGCGCCGGTCACCGCAGGTGGTGAGGCTCGAGATCGACGACACCATGACCGAGGAAGTCGAGCGGCTGCTCATGCGCGAGCTCGAACTCTCCGCAGAGGACGTCTACACGGTTGCCGGCCCGCTCGACCTCAGTGGCCTCTGGGGTCTCTACGAAGTCAATCGACCCGACCTCAAAGAGCGACTCCCCGCACCGGTCATCCCACCGGCGTTCGCAAAGCTACCGAGCGACGAAGGTGAGGTCGACATCTTCCGGGTCATCGACTCCGGGGATGTGCTCGTCCACCATCCGTACGAGTCGTTCGCGAGCAGCGTCGAGGCCTTCATCGATCAGGCGGTGAGCGACCCCGATGTGCTGGCCATCAAGCAGACGCTCTACAGGACGTCGGGCCCGGACAGCCCGATCGTCGGCTCGCTGATCACCGCGGCCGAGCGCGGCAAGCAGGTTGTAGCGCTCGTCGAGCTCACCGCGCGCTTTGACGAGGAAGCCAACATCACCTGGGCCGCCGAGCTGGAGAAGGCGGGAGTCCATGTCGTGTACGGCGTCGTCGGTCTCAAGACTCATGCCAAGGCAACCCTGGTGGTGCGCCGGACCAACGGCGGGATCCGGCGCTACTGCCACATGGGCACCGGGAACTACAACTCGCAGACCGCCCGGCTCTACGAGGACCTCGGTCTCCTGTCCGCGGACGAGGAGCTCGGCGAGGACCTGACGGATCTCTTCAACTACCTCACCGGCTATAGCCGCCAGCGTCAGTACCGCCGCCTGCTGGTGGCCCCGGTCACCTTGCGAAGCGGGATCGTCGAGCTGATTCGAACCCAGACGCACAGCACCGGCCGGATCATCATCAAGTGCAACCACCTGATCGATCCCGAGGTCATCGAGGCGCTGTACGCGGCGTCGTGCGCCGGGGCGCGGATCGACCTGATCGTGCGCAGCTCATGCGGGGTACGGCCGGGTGTCGAGGGCATGTCCGAGAACATCTGGGTGCGCTCACTCGTCGGACGCTACCTGGAGCACTCGCGCATCTTTCACTTCGGTCCGGACAAGTGGTACATCGGATCGGCCGACCTCATGGGACGCAACCTCGACGGCCGGATCGAAACAGTCGTCCCGGTGACCGCTCCCGGTTTGCGGGCGAGGCTCGCCGAGGTCGTCGACGTACTGCTCGCCGACGACGTCCTCGCCTCGGAGCTCCACGCCGATGGGAGCTGGCACAAGGTGCCTCGGGTCCGTGGCCTCGACGCACAGGCGGAGCTGCACAGGCTCGCTGTCGAACGCAGCGCCCGGTGACTGCTGCGGGCGATCCCCCGCAGCCACGTGGGGTGCGACTGGAGGTGCCGATCACCTTTTCCGCGCCCATCGCCGATGTCGAACCGTCGGCTACGGTGGTCGCCGAACCGGTGCGTCGGCTTCGCACCACCCATTGGGACACCGCTGACCTCCGCCTGGCGCGCTGGGGTGTCGCCCTCGAGCACTCGGCCGACACCGGCTGGATTCTCCGTCTGCCGCCGACAGCGGAGGGAATGGCCGCACCCGACGGCGCGGAATTGCATTTCCGGGGCGGCGGCGATAGACCCCCGCGCGAAGCGCTCCTCCTCGTCCGAGCCTATGCGCGCCTTGCCCCGGTGGAGCTGGTGGCGCGGCTGGTCACGCTCACCGGCGCGAGCGTGGTCCTAGACCAGTCGGGGAACGAGCTGGCCCACATGGTGGACGCAACGGTCTCCGTCTATTCGGGCCCACGCATCACCCAGCGCTTCCGCGAGATCGATCTCTACGGCGAGACCGATGCCGTCCTCGAGACGATCGCATCGAGGTTCATGGGCGCCGGGGCACAACCGGCCGCTCCGCGATCGCTCGCGGCCCGGGCTCTCGGGCTGGTCGGATCACCCCCGCCAGAGCTCGTCCCGGTCAAGCTCGGAGCATCTGCGACCGCCGGCGAAGTCGTCCGCCGAGCACTCAGCACGTCGGTCATCCGGCTGCTCCGCCACGATCCCGGCGCCCGTCTCGGGACGGACATCGAGGACGTGCACCAGGCGCGGGTGGCCACGCGCCGGCTGCGCAGCGACCTGCGCACGTTCAAGCCGCTGCTCGACGGCGAATGGACCGATAGCCTTCGCGAGGAGCTCCGCTGGCTCGGGACCGAGCTGGGAAGGGTCCGCGACGCTGAGGTCCAGCGAGATCGACTCCGGGCCGCCGCGGCGACCCTCCCGACACTCGACCGGCGTTCGGCGACCGCGGTGGTGGCTCCGCTGGTCGCGCAGGTGCGCTCGGCACGGCGCCGCCTCCTCGCCGCCATGGAAACCGACCGCTATGTCGAGGTGATCGACCACCTGGTGGCGGCCGCGAGATCGCCGGCATTGACCGGCGACGCGGCTTCGCCAGCCCAGGAAGTGCTGCCGTCGCTGGTCAGGCGACCGTGGCGTTCGCTTCGGTCCGCAGCGATCGCCCGTCGCGAGGGAGCCACCGACGAGCAGCTCCACGACCTTCGCATCCGGGCGAAACGGTGCCGATACGCCGCCGAGGCGGCGTCAGCCGCGACCGGCAAGCGCGCAACGAGCTTCGCCAAAGAGGTGGCCGCGCTCCAGGAGGTGCTCGGCGAGCTGCACGATGCTGTGGTCGCCGAGGCGTGGCTCAGGTCCCGCTCGCAGTCACCGCGCATCCACGACACCGCGCTGTTCGCGACCGGCGAGCTGGTGGCGCTGCAGCGCGATGCCGCGGAGCGTGCCCGGGCCGAGTGGCCCGCGGTCTGGCGGCGCGTCCAGGACCGGTGGGCCCATGCCTGGCGGTGACCCGACAACGTGGCTCGTCCGCCACGCCAAGGCGGGCAGCCGCGAGCGCTGGACCGCTCCCGATCGGGAACGGCCGCTGAGCGAGGCGGGCAGGATCCAGGCCGCTGCGCTGGTGGCGATGATCGGACCGGGGGTCAGGCGCATCAAGTCGAGCCCCTACAAACGCTGCATCGAGACCGTGCAACCGCTGGCGGAGGCGTTGGGGCTGCGCGTCGAGGCGGAGATTCGCCTCGCCGAAGGAGCCGGTCCGGAGTGGACTCTCGCCGAACTCGCGACGGCAGGTGGGTCGGTGCTCTGCACCCATGGGGATGTGATGGCAGAGGTGGTGACGCATCTCGCTGATTCGAAGGTCCCGCTCCAGGGCGGCATGCAGTGGGCCAAAGCCGGAACCTGGGCATTCGACATCGCCGGGGGGCGGATCGTCGCCGGGCGCTACCTGCCTCCGCCGATCTGAGAGATGCCGGCGCGGTCGCCGGCGACCCGGATGAGCACGCTCGTCCAGGTGCGGAAGGGCCGCCACGCCTCTGCGATCCGCTCCAGCTCGCCGGGGCTCGCCGGATGGGGCAGCTCGTAGAAATGCGCGACGTAGGCGGGGAGGTGCGGTTCCGCAAGGGTGAGGATGTCAGTCGCACCTGTGGAGCGCAAGAGGATCAGGCCCGCGTAGGTCGGTCCGATGCCGGGAATTCGTCGGAGGTCGGCAAGCGCGTCCTGGGGAGCCAACGCGCGGAGCCGGTCCGGATCGAGCTGGCCGTCAAGCGCGGCACGGGCGACGGCGTGAAGCCTCTCGATGCGCCGCGGCTCCAGGCTCGAGAAGGCTTTGACCTGCAGCAGGTCCTCCGGCAGCGGAAACGCCTCGAGATCTCCACCGGGCATCTGGAAGACGCGGCCGTGGGTTGCCGCCAGTCTCTTGCGCACCGCCGTGGCCTGGGTTCGATGTCGGCGCTGGCTGAGGATCGACCAGGCGGCTGCCTCGTACGGGGAGTGGAATAGGACTGGCCGGAGCCCGGGATTGAGGCGCTGGAGGTCGCCGATCACCGGGTCTCGGGCGCCGACCTCCGCCCAGGCCCGACCTGGGTGGTCGAGCGACAGGATCCGGCGGAGCTGGGCCTCGATCTTCCCGGCATCGGCGTCACCACGGAGTCGGGCGTGAACGATCCCTCGGTTGTCCTGGGTAACCAGCGCCGCAGCGTGGTGCCGCATGTCATCGGCAACAAACGCGAGTGACATGGAGTCCCCGTCGGGCTTGGGCCGGCCGGTGTTCGGACCGAAGCCGAAGCTCGCCGCGGCCGCCAGGGAGAACTCGCCGTCCGGCGCGATGGTGATATCCCCTGCGATCGCGTCAGCCACGGTACATCCGCCGGTTACCGGAGGCGGACGATCAGGTTGATGACCACGGTGAGCAGGACGCTCACGACTATGCAGAATGCGACCGGAAAGAAGAAGGAGAAATTCCCGCCGTTCACCGAGATGCTCCCGGGCAGCTGGCTCACGCCGGCACGGCTGAGCAGCAGGATGACTCCCCCAAGCACCGCTATCACGGCGCCGGTGATCAGGAGCAGCTTGCCCACGTCTCCGAATGCCATGACCCCACTCTAAGGTAGAGTCCGCCGGACGCATCCACTTCAAGCAGGTCCGAGAGGCCGGCAAGGGATCGCGGCGCCGCCGCGCGGCCGCCCCTGCCTGCGACGCTCGGGCTGGAGGGCAATCGCGCGATGACGGTCGAGACGGCGCAGGCGCAGGTCCTCGGCCATGTGATCAGCAGCGAGCAGTTCGATCGCGCTCTTCTCGATCGTATCTTCGACCGCGCATCGGCACTCGCCGGCGTACGTGACGACCGGCTCGCGCACCGGGTGATGGCCTCGCTCTTCTACGAACCCAGCACCCGGACGCGTCTGAGCTTCGAGTCGGCGATGCTGCGCCTCGGGGGTGCCGTGCTCGGGACCGAGGCGGCGCACACATTCTCGAGCGCGATCAAGGGTGAGACGCTCGAGGACACCGTCCGGATGGTGTCGACGTACGCGGACGTCATCGTGCTCCGTCACGACCAGGAGGGCGCAGCTGCTCGCGCCGCGGCAGTCTCGTCAGTGCCGGTGGTGAATGCGGGCGACGGTCCAGGCGAGCACCCGACCCAGGCGCTGCTCGATCTCTACACCATCGAGCGCGAGCTTGGACACGTCGAAGGCGTGCGCATCGCGTTCTGCGGCGATCTCCGCTTCGGCAGGACAGCCCGTTCGCTCGCGCTGCTCCTGGCGCTGTATCCCGGCGTGGAGATGACCTTCGTCGCACCCGAGGTCGTCCAGGTGCGGCGTGACACCCTCGACCGGCTCGACGCGCGCGGGATCGAGTGGCGGCTCGCCGATCAGCTGACCGACGTGCTCGACGGCATCGACGTCGTCTACCAGACCCGCGTGCAGAAGGAGCGCTTCACCGACGCTGCCGAGTATGAGATTGCACGGACGGCGATCCGCATCGATGCCGCGTTGATGCAACGACTCCCGGCAACCGCCATCGTCATGCACCCGCTCCCACGGGTAGATGAGATCGCCCCGGAGGTCGACGCCGACCCGCGTGCTGCGTACTTCCGCCAGGCAGCCAACGGTGTCGCCATCAGGATGGCGCTCCTCGAGATGCTGCTCACATGACGGGTGCGTGGTGAGCGGGCTCGTACAGCAGCTCGACGACAGCCCGCAACTGCTCGACGCGGCCGGGTTGCGACGCATCACGCTGCGCCTCGCGCACGAGATCGTCGAACGCCATCGCGCACTCGACGCCGTGATGCTGGTGGGTATACCGACACGGGGAGTGCCGCTTGCACACGCCGTCGCACATCAGCTCGCCGGCCTGGGCCATGCGGCGCCGCCGGTCCTGGTGATCGACCCAAGCGGCCATCGCGATGACCGGCCGCGTCCCACCGCTCCGCTCCCCGCACTGTCCGACGCAGACGGAGGCCCGGCACCGGGTATCGACGGTGCGGTGGTGATCGTTGTCGACGACGTGCTCTACACAGGTCGCACGGTTCGTGCCGCGCTCGACGCGCTCGTCGCCTGCGGCCGTCCCGCGGCGGTGGAGGTGCTCGCGCTCATCGATCGCGGCCACCGCGAGCTCCCGCTGCGCGCCACCTACGTCGGCAAGAACGTGCCGACGGCGAGCGCCGACCGGGTCTACGTGCGGCTGCGAGAGGTCGACGGTGTCGACGGTGCCTGGCTGCGCCGGGGGCCGCATTCGTGAACGCCATCCTTCGCGGCGTCCGCGTCATCGACCCTGGGCGTCTCGATGCCACCGCCCAGGATGTGTGGATCGACGGGGGGAAGATCCTCGCCATCTACCACCACATCGACGCCGACGGTGTGCAGGTTGTCGACCTGACGCCACCCGAGGGTGTCGAGCCATGCGTGCTCTGTCCGGGCTTCATCGACCTGCATGCGCACCTCCGCCAGCCTGGCGACGACGAGGCGGAAACGCTCCAGAGCGGCTCGCTCGCGGCAGCCGCCGGCGGCTACACACACGTTGTGGCGATGGCGAACACGTCCCCGCCGATCGACACGCCGGAGCGGGTCGCCGAAGCCCGGCTGATGGCGACGGACATGCCGGTGTCGATCCTCCAGGTGGCCTCGCTCACTCGCGGTCTCGAGGGTGTGGAGCTGGTGGACATCAAGCGCTGCATCGAGGCCGGCGCCGTGGCCTTCAGCGACGACGGGCGCAACGCCACCTCGCCGCGCCAGCTCGCGATCGCACTTGCCGAGGCGGGACACCTGTCGCGAGCCGTCTTCGTCCATCCGGAAGACGAGGAGATGATCGCCCAGGCCAACGGCACGCAGGGAGTCGTGACGCGCAGCCCGCTCCGGCCGCCGGAGAGCGAGACACGGGCGGTGAACCTGGCGATTCGTGCACTGACGCACGCGCGGGCGGGCCATCTTCACCTCCAGCACCTTTCATGCGAGGCTTCAGTTGCGTCACTTCGACGTGCGCGCCACCACGGATTGTTCGTCAGTGCGGAGGTCACTCCGCATCACCTCTCCATGTGGCTGCCGGTCGCCGAGGAACCAGACCCGCCGGCGCTTCGCAAGGTGAATCCACCGCTGCGCAGTGAGCGTGACCGGGCGGCGCTGGTACGCGCACTTCGCGACGGCGTGATCGAAGCGGTGGCTACCGACCACGCGCCGCACCGCGCGACCGAGAAGTCGATCGGTTACGACGACGCTGCGCCAGGGATGGTCGGTCTCGAGACCGCGCTTGCCACATGTCTCACCATCGGCGGAATGGGGGGTGAGTGGCTCGCAACGTTGGTCGAGCGGATGACCGTTGGTCCGTACAAGGTGCTCGGGCCGGCGGCCGGCATCGCCGAACCCCGGCTGCGAATCGGAGAGGCGGCGACGTGCACGCTGTTCGACCCCGCGGCGGAATGGACGGTCGGTGAGGGCGACTGGCACTCGCGGTCACGCAACACGCCGCTGCTCGGTACCAGGCTCCGCGGCACCGTGCTGCTCACGATCGCCGGCGGGCGCGTCATCCATCAGGATCCGGTGCGCGTGCCGGTCGTCGCGGAGAAGGTTGCAGGTGGCTGACGTGCGTGGGCGTCTTGCTCTCGAATCAGGTGCGATTTTCGAGGGCATCCTCTTCGGCGCGCCGGTTGCGCACGCGCAGAACGGCGAGGTCGTCTTCAACACGTGCATGAGCGGCTATCAAGAGGTGATCACCGATCCGTCATACGCCGGGCAGGTGGTGGTCATGACCTACCCACTCATCGGCAACTACGGATGTCGTGACGACTCGGCAGAGTCGGGACGAGTCCAGTGCCGCGCACTGGTGGTGCGCGAGCTCTCGGAGGATATCGGGCACCCCCGTGGCGAGCGGACCCTCGACGAGGAGTTGCGACTGCATGGGATTCCCGGGTTGCGCGCGATCGACACGCGTGCGCTGACCCGCCACCTTCGCGACCATGGAACCCTGCGCGGGGTGATCGCAGCGGCCTCGGAGATGTCGGCGGCCGAACAGGTTGAAGCCGCCAGGTCCGCGCCATTCGTGAGCGACGAGGATCTGGTGGGGATGACGTCCATCGAGGAGCCGTGGCAGGCGTTCAACGAACCACTTGACGTGACTCTGCATCGGGGCGTCGTGCTCTCCGGTAGCGAACACCGCTGGAGGGGCGTTCGCGTCGCGGTCCTCGATTACGGCCTCAAGCGCAACCAGTTGCGCGCGCTCTGCAGTCGTGGGGCGGAGGTCATCGTCCTGCGTCAGGACGCAACCATCGACGATGTGCTTCGCCACGATCCGCACGGCGTCATCCTGTCCAACGGCCCCGGTGATCCGTCACGTCTGCCGCACGCGGTACAGCTGTGCCGCGACTTGCTCGAACGGCGCATCCCGTTGCTCGGGATCTGCCTCGGCCACCAGATCCTCGGTCAGGCCGCGGGAGCGTCGACATCGCGGTTGCGATTCGGGCATCACGGCGGCAACCACCCGGTGCGCGACGCAGCAAGCGGCGCCGTGTACGTCACGTCGCAGAACCACGAGTTCCAGGTCGATGCGTCGTCGCTTCCTGAAGGATCAGGATGGTACGTGAGCGAGCGCAACCTCAACGACGCGAGTGTCGAAGGGCTCCGGCATCGCGAGCTGCCGGCGTTTTCGGTGCAGTACCACCCGGAGGGGGCGCCTGGTCCGCAGGATCGCGCGGGTGTGTTCGACGAGTTTCTGCGGTTGTGCAGCGCCGGGCGAGCGGGGGGTGGGGATCCGCCTGCTCAGACAGCGCTACGCGGTTCGGGCTCGCGCAACGAGCTAGCATCGCGCTCCCCCGAACCGCTCCGCGAACTCGCCACGCATCCCTACCCCCCGCTCGCTAGCGAGTTCGGTGCCGCTACGTCGAATGGCACGCCCGCCTCGGGCCCGGACGTCCAGCCCCTCCTTGCTGATCACCTCGCCAACGCGACAACCCAACGCGAGGCAGATCCGTCGACCGACGTTCGTGCGGTGGCGATCGAGAAACCCAAATGCGTTCTGGTGATCGGATCGGGCCCGGTGATCATCGGGCAGGCTGCCGAGTTCGACTACGCGGGGACGCAGGCCTGCAGGGCCTTGCGCGAGGAGGGCATTCGCGTGGTGCTGGTCAACAGCAATCCCGCGACCATCATGACCGACGACTCGTCTGCGGATGCGGTGTATGTCGAACCGCTGACCGTGGAGGTGCTGGAGCGGGTCATTGCCGCGGAGCGGCCCGATGGACTGCTCGCAACGCTTGGAGGTCAGACGGGCCTCAACCTCGCGGTTGCGCTCGACGACGCCGGGGTGCTCGAGCGTTACGAGGTGCGCGTGCTCGGCACGGGGTTGCGCGCGATCCGCACCGCCGAGGACCGCGAACGGTTCAAGGAGCTGCTCGCGTCGCTTGGTGAGCCCGCCCCGGAATCAGCAACCGTCGCGTCGCTCGCGGAGGCACGCGCGCTACGTGAACGCATGGGTTTACCCCTGGTCGTCCGTCCGGCGTTCACGCTCGGCGGCACCGGTGGTGGGCTCTGCGAGACCGACGAGCGCTTTGCGGAGACTGTGCTCGCCGGCCTGGCTGCGTCGCCGATCAGCCAGGTGCTCGTCGAGCGGTCGGTCGCAGGGTGGCGAGAGATCGAGTACGAGGTCATTCGCGACGCATCAGGAACCTGCATCACGGTCTGCAACATGGAGAACCTCGATCCCATGGGTGTGCACACCGGAGACTCGATGGTGGTGGCGCCCGCTCAGACGCTCACCGATCGCGAACATCAGCAGCTGCGCAGCGCGGCGCTGCGCATCATCAATGCCCTCGGCATCGAGGGCGGATGCAATGTGCAGTTCGCACTGGCGCCCGACTCGCACGAGTACCACGTGATCGAGGTCAACCCCCGTGTGTCGCGATCGTCGGCGCTCGCATCGAAGGCGACCGGTTATCCGATCGCGCGTGTGGCCGCGAAGATCGCCGCGGGTCTCAGGCTGGATGAGATTCCCAATGCCGTGACCGGCAAGACCTGCGCTGCATTCGAGCCCGCCCTCGACTACTGCGTCGTCAAGATCCCGCGCTGGCCGTTCGACAAGTTCCCGGAGGCTGACCGACGGCTGGGAACCCAGATGAAATCGACCGGGGAGGTGATGGCCATCGAGCGGTCGTTCGAGGCCGCCTTCAACAAGGCGCTGCGCTCCCTCGAACAACCCCAGCCTGACCCGGCGGCGTTGCACGAACCTGTGCTCATCGACGTCGCCAACGACCGGCGCGGGCTCGCGCTCCTCGAGGCGCTGCGGGGCGGCGCCACAACCGAGGAGCTCGCCCGGCGCAGTGGCATCTCCATCTGGTTCCTGCGTCGCCTTGCCACGATCGTTGCCTGCGAGGAACACCTGCGCTGGAGTGGCCTGGACGACGAGGCGCTGCGGACGGCGAAAACGATCGGCCTGACCGACTCGCGGATCGCGTCGTTGTGCGGCGTGACGCCTGAGGCGATCCGCGCTCGGCGTGCGCTGGCGGGACTGCGGCAGGTGTTCAAGTGCGTCGATACCTGTGCCGCGGAATTCGAAGCCGCCACGCCGTACTACTACTCGACCTACGAGAGCGAGGACGAGGGACCCGCTGCGGCGGAGCTCGCGCCTGACACCGTGGTGGTGCTCGGCAGCGGTCCGATCCGCATCGGGCAGGGCATCGAGTTCGACTACTGCAGCGTCCATGCCGCCATGTCGCTGCGCGCCCAGGGCGTCGACGCGGTGATGGTGAACAGCAACCCGGAGACGGTGAGCACCGACTTCGACTGCAGCACACGCCTGTACTTCGAACCGCTCGATGAGGAGGCGGTGACCGCGATCATCAACGAGGAGCAGGCATCCGGAGTCGTGGTGCAGTTCGGCGGCCAGACCGCGATCAACCTGGCTGAGCCACTCGATCGGGCCGGGGTCACGATATTGGGCAGCAGCCTGGCCAGCATCGACCTGGCCGAGGACCGCCGTGCCTTCGAATCGCTGATGCGGTCACTCTCGATCGCGCAACCCCAGGGCGCGGCGACCACCGATCTCGACGAGGCGCTTGCGATCGCCGACAGGATCGGGTTTCCGGTGCTCGTGCGCCCGTCGTATGTTCTCGGGGGGCGGGCGATGGAGATCGTGCACAGTCGCGGCGCGCTGCAGCGTTACCTCGAGGCCGCGATGGCGGCGCTTCCCGCCGACAGCGGACGCCGGCGAGGCACCGTGCTCATCGATCGCTATCTCTTCGGCACAGAGGTCGACGTCGACGCGATCAGCGATGGCGAAACCGTCGTGATCCCGGGACTGATGGAGCATGTCGAACGCGCGGGCGTGCACAGCGGCGACTCGATGGCCGCCTATCCTGCCAGACGCCTCGACGACGACGTCCGTGCGCTCATCGTGGATGCGACCGTACGGATCACTCGTGCTCTCGACGTGCGCGGTCTCTGCAACATACAGTTCGCGGTCCATCGTGGCATCCCGCACGTGCTCGAGGTCAACCCACGGGCGTCGCGAACGGTGCCGTTTCTCAGCAAGGTGACGGGCGTCCCGATGGTCGAGCTCGCGACCCGGGTGATGCGCGGTGCACGGCTTGCAGACCTGGGGTGGACCACCGGGCTGGTGCCTGCGCGCCCGCTCGTGGCTGTCAAAGCGCCGGTGTTCTCGAACGTCAAGCTGATCGATGTCGACACCGCGCTGGGTCCGGAGATGAAGTCGACCGGCGAGGTGATGGGCATCGACACGGACCTCGGGGCAGCGCTCGAGAAGGCGTTCATCGCCGCACTCGGCGATGTCCCGACGAGCGGCGGAGCTTTGTGCAGCATCGCGGATATCGACAAGGCCGAAGCGCTGCCGATCATCGCCCAGCTCAGCTCGCTCGGCTTCATTATCTATGCGACCTCGGGCACCGCCGCGGCGCTCGCGAGCGCGGGGATCTCCGCAGTCTCCGTGGGCAAGATCGGGCATGGACGGCCCAATGTGATCGACGTCATCGAGGATGGCCGGGTGTCGCTGGTGCTCAACACCGTCTCCAATTTCGGCACCGACGAGCTCGACTTCGCCGGTGACGGCGGAGCGGTGGCGGCGGTGGGGCGCACCGTCAAGGACGGCTACCGCATCAGGCTCGCAGCCGAACAACGTCGCATCCCGTGCTGCACATCGCTCGACACCGCGGCGGCGCTCGTGGATGCGATCGGGCGCCACACCTCGGGGCAGAGCGTTCGCGTGGCCACGGTGCGCGGATATCGCGATGGTCTGGTCCAGGCGGCCACGTGACCGCGGATCTGGGCCGGGCCGCGCTCGAGAAGGGCGAAACACTCGTGGTGGCAAGTCTCGGGGGTGGCCTGCTCGAGCTGGTGGCACGCCTGCCGCATCTCGCTGCAACCGCGACCCCGGGCTCGTTCGCGCAACTTCGCTGCGGCGCCGGGACGACTCCGCTGTTGCGCCGGCCGTTCAGCGTCGCCTGGACCCAGGACGACACGTGCGGTTTCGTGTTCGAGGCTGTGGGCGCCGGCACCCGGCTGCTCTCCGGACTCCAGCCTGGTGACCCCGTCGACAGCCTCGGGCCGCTGGGACACGGCTTCACCGTGGTCGATCGAGGCCCGGTGGTCTGCGTTTCCGGAGGCCTGGGGTGCGCTCCCTTTCCGTTCCTGATCGAGGCGCTGCGCCGCCACGGGGTTGACGACATTGTTGTCTTGAACGGCGCGCGCACCGCCGTCAGGCTCTTCCCGGCGGAACGATTCGGACGTCCCGCGGTCCCGGTTGTCGCCGAGGCGACCGAGGATGGCACGCGTGGACATCACGGGCGGGTGACCGACCTGCTCGCCACAGCCCTGGCATCGCGTCCCGCCGCCCTGTATGCCTGCGGGCCGAACTCGATGCTCGATGCGGTGATGCGCACGCTGCTCGCGTCCGGAGCGGAGTTGCCGCCGGTGCTCGAGGCGTCTCTCGAGGCTCCGATGGGCTGCGGCTTCGGGACGTGCCTTGGATGCGCGCTGCCGGCGCTCGAGGATGGCGGCAGGGTCTGGCGGCTGTGCTGCACCGACGGTCCGGTGATGCCGATGCACGAGGTCGACTGGGCCGAGCTGCGGGCGCTGCCGGGACCGGACGTCGCATGAGCGCGCAGCGGCTGTCGAGCCCAGTCGTTCTCGGTCGTGGCCTGACTCTGCCCAACCCCGTCGGACTCGCCAGCGGAACCGCGGGATACGGTTTCGAGCTCGAGCAGCTCATCGGTATCGACCGGCTCGGTGCGCTGTTCACCAAAGGGACGACCGTCGCGCCGCGCGGTGGCAACCCCCCGCCCCGGGTTGCGGAGACGGGTGGCGGGATGCTCAACAGCATCGGGCTGCAGAACCCGGGCATCGACGTCGTGGCCAGGGACTACGCGCCGAGATGGCGGGGCTGGACTATCCCGGTGATCGTCAACCTCGCCGGCGGATCCGTGGAGGAATATGTGCACTGCGCACACGTGCTCGAGCCGGTGCCCGAAGTCGCGGGGATCGAGCTCAACATCTCGTGCCCGAACATCGCCGGAGGTCTCGACTTCGGTCGAGATCCAGTGGCGGCGGGCCGGCTGGTCGCCGCGGTGCGTGCGGTCACCGAGCGCTGCGTGATCGTGAAGCTGAGCCCAAACGTCACCGACATCGCCGTGGTGGCCCGTGCGGTCGAAGACGCCGGTGCCGATGCGATATCGGCGGTGAACACCTACATCGGACGGAAGATCCACCGCGCCACGGGGCGATCCGTCCTGCCGCTCGGCACCGGCGGACTCAGCGGGCCCGCGATCCAGCCGCTCGCGCTGGCGGCGGTCGCCGCGGTGTGCGAAGCCGTCCGTATCCCCGTGATCGGTGTCGGCGGCATCACCGACGCTGCGTCGGCAGGCGACTTCTTGACCGTGGGAGCCAGCGCCGTCCAGGTGGGCACTGCCACCTTCGTCAATCCGGAGACCGCCCTCGAGGTCCTCGGCGGCCTGTATCCGTAGGGGTCATGCGAGCCGCCGCCGTGGTGCGGCGGCTCGCAGACTCGACCCCCTTCCTCTCAGACCGGCGTACCGACCTCCACGGGCCTGGGGCTTGCGTGCCCGTTCAGCGCGATGAGCGCTTCGTCCGGTGCCATGTCGATGGCCACCTCGCCGTGGAGGGCCAGGTCGCCCACTTCGAGCTCCTTGTCGGTCATGCGCAGGGGGACCACCAGGCTGACCAGCTTGATCACGATGAAGGTCGCCACCGCGTCGTAGACGATGATGAAGCCGAGCGCCAGGGCCTG
>Ga0209219_1000025_pt1 | contig 57816 bp, 56 predicted proteins | sample BlaSpr_A8_OM1_M1_FD_187973 | JGI IMG/M metagenome (GOLD analysis project Ga0209219, IMG submission 187973) | Forest soil microbial communities from Thunder Bay, Ontario, Canada - Black Spruce, Ontario site 2_A8_OM1_M1 (SPAdes) (version 2) | ecosystem: Environmental > Terrestrial > Soil > Boreal... | reverse complement strand
GGCCTTCACGGTCATGCCGCAGTGGGGGCGCAGCCAGGACACCGTGCTCACCCCGCCGTCGGCCAGCGCTCCGCGAGCGTGATCAAAGCGGTGCAAGCGGCGGAGGAACTCGGCTTTGAGCCGATCGATCGCCCGCCGGATGTCGATCAGGTCCGCGCCCAGGGCGTGGGTCGCGACACCGTCGATGGACTCGTCGACGAGTGCATCGACAGCCTCATGCACGCGGTCTCGTGCATCCGGTATGACGAACGCTTCCATTGACACATTGTACCAAACACCTGTTCGCCGCAGCACGGACAATGCGCCATAGTGGGAGGTTATCGCCATGTCCGGCAATAACGGCTTGGGGCGTGGCGGCGGTCGCCGTACAGGCCGGGATCCTTCACAGTTGCGCCACGACTTCGAGGCATAGGCTATGGCCACGGTGCGCACACCATCGCCCACCACCTCACACGGCGCGTCGCCTCCTGAGACAAGACAATGGTGGGCGCAATAGGGATCGAACCTATGACCTCTGCGATGTCAACGCAGCGCTCGTACCAACTGAGCTATGCGCCCCTGGCCCGCACCGGCAAGCGTGAGCGCTGTCGATGATACCAGCGGCTCGACTCGATCCCCCAACGAATGCTCAGACCCAGGCGACCGGCTGGGTCTTCTTCCCGGTGGACTGCTGGGCTGCCTGAAGGTCATCGGATGTCACCTCGACACGCAGCACGCCCTCGCAGCTGTGGCACACGAGGTTGAACGACTCAGGACGGACGATCTGCCGGGCTATCGCCTGCCGGTGCCCACAGCACTCACATGTCACAACCGCTCGCATCTTCTCTCCGCGCCAGGCCCGCTGCTTCGGGCCGCCGGCCTCGGAGCTTGTCACTCCGTATTCACGCCGCCGATCATTCCACCGGTTCGCGACACCGTCGTTGCAGCGCCGTTATTCGGCGGTGATCGACCCGAGTACCTCGGGTATCGGTGGGTCTCGTTCGAGCACACGCAGACGCGTCCATCCGAAGCAGCGCACTGCCACAGCGATGAGAATGAGCAACACACCGAGCGCCGCAACCACGCGAGCCACGCCGATCAGGTCGGAGACCACGCCGGCGAGGAGCAGCGGGATCGCCACCGCGGCGTTGATGACGGTGAAGATGCCGCCGAAGATCCGGCCCCGGCTCTCGGAGTTGGTTCGTTCCTGCAGCACTGTGAACGCCGGGATGAGGAGCGCACCGAGGGCGCACCCGAACATCACCCCGACGGCCACCGCAAGGGGAACCATCAGGCCGGCCGCTCCATGAGTCCGGAGCAGGTCGGGAACCACACCCATGATGAGGAGTGAGACACCGGCGGTGGCGATGGCGGCGACCAGCGTGGTGGCCCGTGACAGCGTGGGTCGCTGGCCGAGCAGACTCCCGGTCGCGATGAGGCCGAACATGGCCGGCACAAGGACGATGTACGTCTCGTTGTCGGAGCGCTTGAGCACCTCCACGAGGTACACCGGGCCGAGTGCGAAGATCGTGAAGACGACGACGATCGCGAGCGCAAGCTGGTAAAGGCCGAGCCGCAGCGGCGGGCTCCCGCGCAGGATCACGATCCCGTCGCGCAACTCGCGCAGGATGTTCGGGGACGAGCCGCTCGGATGCCGTTCCGCGCGCAGGCTGACTCCCACCTTCCACACCGAGAGCGCGGCCAGCCCGAACAACCCGGTGGCGATGTAGAACGGAGCCTGGTTGCCGAAGAGCCCGATCGCGATGGTGGCGGCGGGGACGCCGAGCACCAGGGTGAGGATCACCGTCGTCATGAACAACGACGTCGCTTCGGTGATCTGCTTGCGCGTCACCAATGAGGGAATGCTCGCCGCTTCGGCGGGGGCGAAGATCTGCCCCGCGGAGCTGAACAGTAGAGTGATGATCACCAGCGGCCATGCCTGCCCGCGCAGCACAGGAATCAACTGCGCCAGCGGGATGAGCAGGATGAGGCCACCGCGAACCAGATTGCAGCCGACCATCAGCACCCGCTTGTCGTGCCGATCCGCATAGACACCCGATGGCGCGCTGAGCAGGACGCTCGGCAGGGTGTACGCGATCATCAGCACCGACTGCAGCGAGGCGCGTTTGGTGAGCGTGTACATGAAGACGAGCAGGGTGAACATGAGGAACTTGTCGGCCAGCTGCGACAGTAGTTGCGCCCCCCAGAGGTAGCGGAAGTCGCGGCGCCGGAGCACGGTGATGAAGCCGCCCGCCTGCTCGGGATGCGGCGGCACTGCTGGTCGGGTGGCATGCAGCGGCGCAACTGCCTCACGAGCCGTGTCGCCGAGCGCATCGTCATCGGGATCGGCCCGGTCGCTGGTGAGCGGTTGTCTCATCGCGCCACTGACCTCACCTCGGCGACCGCGCGAGCGAGCAGCTCCCACTCATCGAGACGAAGCGTACCCGGCCGGCGGCCGGGATCGATGCCCGCACTCAGGAGCGCCGCAGATGCGGCGGCGTTGTCGTTGGCGAGCGCCCGGGCAAGCCCGTTGCGCAGGGTTTTGCGCCGCGACTGAAACAGCGGCTTTGCAAGCGCGAGCACCGACTCGCGCGTGTGGGCGTCCATGGTGTGGGCAGGGACCAGCCTGAGGATCGACGAGTGCACCGCAGGTGGCGGGTCGAAGGCCTCGGGGGGCACGTCCTGGAGCCGTTCGACGCCCGCGCGCGAGCGGACCGCCACGGTGGCGAGGCTCCAATCCCCCGGCTCGGCGGCCAGGCGGGCGGCCACCTCGCGCTGTACGAGGACCACCGCCCGCGCCGGCGGCTCCGGCGCCTCGAGCAGCCTTGTCAGCACCAGGCCGGTCAGCTGATACGGCAGGTTGCCGGTCGCCAGCCACCCGGGCATGAAGCCGAGTGCGGCGGGGTCGAGGACTCGAGCGTCCGCCTCGAGCACGGTCACGTTGGCGTGGGCCCGCTGGGTGATCCCGGTGCCTGCGACACACGCGGGATCGACGTCGATGGCCACGACCCGGCGGGCGCGAAGCGCCAGCGCGCCGGTCAGGGTGCCCAGGCCGCAGCCGATTTCGAGCACCTCGCTCTCGGCATCGGGGTCGAGGGCGTCGACGATGGCATCCAGCACCTCACGGTCGACGAGGAAATGCTGTCCGAGGCGCGGGTCGCGCCGCAATCCCACCCGGCGCGCGACCGCGGTGACCGTGTCGGGGTCGGTGAGGTCGAGGGGGTGGCGGGCCCGGGTCGCGCGCACCTGCTCAGGCACCCGTCTGAGCCACGATCGGCGCTGGGAGGCCGAGTACCCGGCGTGCCGTGCGCGTGGTCGCGGCTCGCACTTCCTCCACCGTGATGCCTTGCAAGCCGGCAACAGCGGCTGCCGTGATCGCGACCCGCTCGGGGAGGTTCACCCTGCCCCGTTGCGGCGCCGGGCTGAGAAACGGCGAATCGGTCTCGACCACGAAGCCGTCGGGCGCGACAGCGCGCGCGGCCTTCTGGATGGGATCGCTGCGCGGGAAGGTGACGATGCCGGAGAAGGATGCAATGAACCCGTGCTCGGCGCAACGCCGCACGTGCGCCGCGTCACCGCTGAAACAGTGCATCACCCCGTGCGATCCGGAGGTCCTCTCCACCGCTGCGAGCACCTCGTCGTGAGCGTCGCGATCGTGGACGAGCACGGGCTTGGCGGCGTCATGAGCCAGTTCGAGCATCGCACGGAAGGAGCGCTCCTGCACATCGAGGGGAACCTCGTGATATCCGGGTCGGAAGAAGAGGTCGAGCCCCACCTCCCCCACGGCGACCGCCTTTGGGTGGCGCAACAGGGCAGCGAGCGCCTCGAGCTGTCGCGCATCCGGCGGAGCCGGCTCGTGTGGGTGCCATCCGCAGCTGAAGTAGACGTTGGGATATCGCTCTGCGATCAGGCGGTTGCGGTCGGAGTCGTCGAGGTTCAGCCCGACCGAGATGATCTGATCCACACCCGCGGACTCGGCACCCTCGAGCGCGGCGTCGAGCAATCCGCGCTCGTCGAGCAGGACCAGGTGGCAATGCGTATCCACCAGTGGTGGGAGCGCAGCGCTCACGGCCGGGCCCCGACGAGCACCGTGCACTCGCCGCGAGGTGGTCGTGCGGAGAACTCCTCGACGAGTTCGGCCGCGGTGCCGCGATGCATGGTCTCGTGCATTTTGGTCAGCTCGCGGGCCACGACGACCGGCCGGTTGCCGAGCACCGGCGTCGCCAGCCGCAGCGTCTTGACCAGGCGCATCGGCGACTCGAAGAACGCGATGGTGCGGTCCTCCGCGAGGGCCTGCTCCAGGACGTGGGTGAGCTTTCCAGCGGTACGCGGGAGAAAGCCCAGAAAGCAGAAGGCGTTTCCGGGTAACCCGCTGGCTGCCAGCGCCGCCGTCAGCGCCGACGCACCGGGGATCGGTGTCACCTGATGGCCTCCCTCGACGGCGGCGCGGACCAAGATGGCGCCCGGATCACTGACCGCAGGCGTACCGGCGTCGGTGCACAGTGCAAGGGTCTCGCCGCGGTCGAGGCGCTCGAGCAGCTGGGGGACGCGACGTCGCTCGTCGAACGCCGGCAGCGAGAGCACCGGCTTGTGCACTCCATGGGCGCTCAGCAATGCCTTGGTGCGGCGCGAGTCTTCGGCGACCACGGCGTCGCACTCGCGCAGCACGCGGAGCGCGCGGAGGGTGATGTCCTCGAGGTTGCCGATGGGTGTCGCGACCACCGCGAGAGTACCGGTGGACCCGTTCACCTGCCCCAGTCTCGCGGGTAGCGGAATTCGCGATCGATGGTCCGGCTGCTCAACTTCGCGATGACCGGTGGGCGGCGCTTGTATTGACTGCCGCGCACGCGCGTGTCGACCCAATCGACGTCGGCGGCCGTGAACCCGTGTGCGATGACTTCCGACCTGCTCCGTCGCTGGTCGACAAGCAAGTGCAGGATCTGGTCGATCACCGCATAGCGAATTCCCAACTCCTCCTCGTCGGACTGGCCGGCCCAGAGGTCCGCGCTCGGTGGTTTGGTGAGCACGCTCTGGGGCAGGTCAAGAGCACGTGCCAGTTCGAACACCTGAGTCTTATAGAGGTCGCCGATCGGGTTGAGCGCGCTGGCCGTGTCGCCGAAGAGCGTTCCGTACCCGAGCAGGAGCTCGGTCTTGTTCGACGTACCGAGCACCAGTGCCCGCTGTGCCATCGACTGGTCGTAGAGGATCGACATGCGTTCGCGTGCCATCTTGTTCCCGCGGCGGGTACGGTCCGCGTCCGGGAAGCGCTCGAAGTACTCGTCGACCTGGGCCGTGATGTCGATGGTCTCGGCGGCGACGCCGAGACTGTCGCAGACCGCATAGGCGTCGATCGCGGACTGCGGATCGCTGGTGCGATACGGCATGAACAGCGCCACCACGTTGGCGGCCCCGATCGAGGACACCGCGAGCGACGTCACCAACGAGGAATCTACTCCGCCCGACAGCCCGACCACGACGCGCTCGAATCCCACCTTGCGAATGCCGTCGGCAATGAAGTCGCGAAGCAAGCCGGCAACGAAGCCGGCGTCAATCGCGAGGGTGTCGGCGGCGGAGTCTGTCGGTCTCTGCGTCGTTGACATCGTTTCGTTCGTCGCGAAGCAGCGGATACGTCACCCGCGCCCGCCGCAGCTCACTCCGTTCCAGGGTGTGGAACAGCACGGTCTCAGCGGCGCCCGGGAGCGCGCCGAGCACGGTGCCGAGGGGCCCGACGACGCGCGATCCGCCCCAGAACCCCACCCCGTCCTCGAACCCGGTGCGGTTGCAGTAGGCGACGTACCCCGTGAACAGTTGCGCGTACGTCCGGGTCATGACGTCGTAGCTCCGCGCGGTGCCGAGGGCCTCGCCCTGGAGTACCCCGCTGCCCGGCGACGCCGACGGGCAGATGAACAGGTCGACCCCCTGGCGAGCGAGCAGCGCGGCCGCGGAGGGATGCCAGAGGTCTTCGCAGATGAGGATGCCGGCTCGCCACGGCCGTCGGGTATGTCCGCCGAGCGGCGCGTCGAAGGCTCGGAACCGGTTGCCCGCCGCCACGTAGCGCTGCTCGTCGAACAACCCGTACGTTGGGAGGTACACCTTGCGGTGCACGTGCACCACCTCACCGGCGCTGAGGTACATCGAGGCGTTGTAGAAGCGATGGCTGTCGCTCTCGAGAATGAACCCCACCACGACGTCGATGTTCGCCGCCCCTGATGCGTCGCGCAGCGCCACGATCTCCGCGGAGTCGAGGCGCATGGCGACGTCCGGCACCTGGTCCTTCAGGAAGTACCCGGTCATCGACAGCTCGGGGAAGACCACGAGCCCCGCGTTCTGGGCTGCTGCATCGCGGATGACCGTCAGATGGGTCGAGAGGTTGGTCGCGACGTCGCCGAGGCGCGGATAGCACTGCGCGAGCGCGACCACTATCGACCCGGCCGGGTCGGGCTCGGGCGCCGGCGCCTCCAGGGGATCGGCGCCGGTTGCACCGGGCACCACCTCCTGGTCCGGCCTCACGCCGGTTCGAGATCGTTCGAGGACCATCCGCCTGATTCTCCCATGGTCTCGGGCACCGTCCCCGAATTCACGAAGGCGTCGACCATCGCGGGGACCGCGTCGAGCGCGCTCACCGCCATCGGGGCGGGCGGCAGCGCGCGCAGGAAACCGATGCCGTACTGACGGGTGCGCAGGCGAGGGTCGCAGAGCACCACCGCACCGCGATCGGTCGCGCTGCGGATGAGCCTGCCGAATCCCTGGCGCAGTCGTATCACCGCCACCGGGAGGATGTACTCGGCGAACGGGTCGCGCAGCTGCTCGGAGCGGGCACGCACCAGGGGATCGGTCGGAACCGGGAACGGCAGCTTGTCGATCACCACGCAGCGGAGACGGTCGCCTGGGATATCGATGCCCTCCCAGAAGCTGCTCGTCGCCAGCAGGACGGTGCGAGGATCCGCAAGGAAGCTCTGGAGGATCTGCCGCCGGGTGCCGTCGAGACCCTGAGCGAGGCTGGCGATCCCCCGGACGTCGAGGCGGTCCTGGAGCAGGCTCCACACTCGCTTGAGCGGGCCGTAGCTGGTGAACAGCACGAGCGTGTGGCCGCCGAGCCTGCCCGCGATGCCGTCGATGAGCTCGGCCATACTGATGTCGTGGAGAGGGTCGTCGTATGCGGTTGCGTCTTCGGGCAGGATGCAGACGGCCTGGCGCAGGTAATCGAACGGCGATGCCAGGGTCAGCTCGTCGGCCGCGCTGCCGATGCCGACTCGATTGCGGATGAAGTCGAAGCCGCCGCCGACCGACATCGTCGCGGAGGTGAGCACCACCGATTCCGTGGGGTCGAAGATCGTCTCGGCGAGCGGACCCGACACGTCGATGGGGGCTTCGTGCAGCTCGGCCTGCTCGCCTCGCATCTCGACCCATGCGACCATGCCCGCTCGCGGGCGGCAGAGCACATGGTCGATCGCGGCCGCCACGGCGTTCAGCGCCACCGACGCGTGCTCGAGCTCATCTCCGGCGCGATCCGGTTGCGGGAGCAGGTCGGCCTGGATCGCGCCGGGAGCCCCAGAGGCGAGCGCACTCGCAGTTTTCTGCAGCACACCCACGGCGTGCACAGCCGAGCGCTCGACGATGGCAAAGCCCGGATCCGCGCGCACCGCGTCGGAGAGCCCGATCCTGCCGTTGGAAGGATGTTCGCCCCCGAGCCTCGCGGTCATGAACCCCTTGGCGTCACCGAACAACCGCTGGCCCGCTTCGCGGCAGCGCTCGAGGTCGGCGCTGAGGGGGCTGCCATGGCTCGCGGGCAGGCGGTCCAGCACCAGTCCAAGGTCGGCGAAGCGCATGGCGACGCCGAGCTGTTCGGTCGCCACCGCCTCGAGCTGGTGCGCCTCGTCGACCACCAGCGCGTCGTATGGACCGAGCACCTGACCCTGACGCTCGTTGGTTGCGAGCAGCAACGCGTGGTTGGTGACAACGATGGCCGCATCTGTGGCGCCGCGACGGGCGCCGACCATGTGGCAGCGCGCATTGGGCCAGTTGGCGCACGCGGGACCGAGGCAGTCGGTCACATCGGAGGCCACGCGACGCCAGAGCTGCTCCTCCTCGCCCGCCAGATATACCTCTGACCTGTCCCCGGTCCGGGTGCTCGCGAGCCACACCAGCATCTTCAGCTTGAAGCGAATCGCCGCCAGGTCGGGTTCGGGGCCCGCAGTATCAGGCGTGTCCAGAAATCGCTGCCAGCGCCGAAGGCTGATGTAGTGGTTGCGTCCCTTGAGCACCGCGACCGGCACCGCTTGCCCGAGCAGCCCGGCGAGCGCGGGCAGATCACGGTCGGCGAGCTGCTCCTGGAGATTCACGGTGTGGGTCGCCACCACCGCCCGCTTCCCGGTCCTGGCCGCCCAGAGCGCCAGTGGTGTCAGGTAGGCGAGCGACTTGCCGACGCCGGTCCCGGCCTCGACCATGAGGCGCCGATGGCGTTCGAGCGTCTGCCCCACCGCGATCGCCATCTGCTGCTGCGCCTCGCGGTATTCGTAGCCGTTGCCGGCGGCGAGCGGACCGTCGGGTCCGAGGAGCAGCGCCGCGGCATCGCCGACGTCGCGCGTCGCGAGGGTCGCTGCGGTGTGCCTCGACACCGGCGCTTGGATGGGCGTCGGCGGCGGGCTGGTCGTGGGCGGTGGCGGCGCCGCGATCCCCGGCCGTGGGACCATGTCAAGCAGGAAGGTCGCCAGCGGCCCGGGGGTCTGGTCCGCGACCCGGCGCATCTCGAGCTGGGTGTCATCAGGGAGGGCGCGAGCGGCGCCGACCAGGGTGCGGAACAGATCGCCGGTCGCCAGCGCATCGCTGAGCGCCCGATGTGGCCGCTCGTGGGGGATCCCGAGACGCCGGCTGAGCAGCGGGAGGCTGTGGCTCTCGAATGTCGGCAGCAGGATGCGCGCGAGGTCGAGGGTGTCGAAGATCAACCGGGACCCGAACGTGTCGGAGAGCAGCAATCGCAGGAAGAGCAGGTCGAAGGTCGCACCGTGGGCGATGAGCGCCGCATCTCCGCAGAACACCGCAAGTTGCGTGGCCGCCTCGAGCGGCGGCGGCGCGCCCTGGACGTCGTCATCGGTGAGGCCGACCAGCCGTTGAATCGCCAGCGGGATCGGGATCTGTGGGTCAACGATGACCTGGAGCTGGTCGAGCGGCCGGAGCATGGAGTCGTACCGAACGGCTCCGATCTCGAGCAGACGGTCGCTGCGTGGCGAGAGCCCCGTCGTCTCCAGGTCGAATGCCACCAGATCGCCCGGCTGCGCCGATCCGTAGCTCACGCCGCGCTGGAACTCCCCCCGAGGGTGAGCTTGTTTGCTCCCACGGGCCGGCGCTCCTCGGGGAGCAGTGCGATCACACGCTCCATCATGGTCGCAGCGGCTTCGCGGTTGGAGAGCCGCGATCCGTCGGCGGCCGACGTTGCCGGCTTGCGGCACCTTTCCACAGCTCGAGCGCGGTGCGGACCATCTCCTCGATGCCGAGTGTGCCGGTGTCGAGGACATGCGCGTCCGTCGCCGGGCGCATCGGAGCCGCGGCGCGGGAAGCGTCACGTCGATCGCGTGCGCCCACATCGCCGTGGAGCAGCGCCCCGTCGACATCGGAACCGGTGTCCCTGAACTGCCGAGCCCGGCGGTGCGCGCGGACCTCTTCGGAGGCGTCGAGATAGAGCTTGAGCTGCGCATCCGGAAACACGACGGTGCCGCAGTCCCGGCCCACGGCCACCGCCCCGTGTGCTGCGAGACGGCGCTGGGGCTCGAGGAGTGCGGCTCGGACCTCCGGAATGCTGCTCATGGACGCAAGCAGCGGCGCATTGGCGGGGTCGCGCAGGGCGCGCCCGGCATCGACTCCGTTGACCCGGGCGGTGCTGTCGCCGTCCTCGTGCGCGGGGTCGGTATCGATCACCACCTCGGCACTGCGAGCACACTCGATCAACGCCTCTCGGTCCTGGGGATCGATGTGGGCGCGTGCGGCCGCGACGGTCACCCCCCGATAGAACAACCCGGTGTCCACCAACGGGATGCCGAGGGTCAGGGCAAGCTGCCGGCCGAGCGTCGTCTTGCCGCTTCCCGCCGGTCCGTCGATGGTCACGATCGACGGGTTCACCGCGCCGACCGAGCGGCTCGCGGCCGGGCGGTTGCCGGACGAGGTGCGGGGAGACCCGCTGCCGCCCGGAGCGAGGCGAGCTCGGCGGCGTTGAGCCGGCGCGTCTCGCCCTCGGGGAGATCACCGAGCTGCAGCGGCCCAACACCTGTCCGCACAAGATCCAGCACCTCGATTCCGATTGCGGCGAACAGCCTGCGCACCTCGCGCTTGCGGCCTTCGGCCATCATCACTTCGACGACCGCGTCCGACCCGGAGCGTCGCGCTGACAGGGCGCGAGCGGGACCGTCCTCTAGCTCGATGCCGGACGTGATCTCCACGAGTCGGTCTGGGCTGATGGCGCGATCGAGGGTTGCGACGTACCGCTTGGTCACACCATGGCGTGGGTGAGCGACCGCGTGGGCGAGGTCGCCGTCGGTGGTCAGGACAAGGAGGCCGCGGCTGTCGACGTCGAGCCGTCCCACCGGGACAAGCCCCGGGATCGGTTCGACCAGGTCCATGACCGTGGGACGCTGATATGGGTCGCTGCGTGTGGTCACGACACCGGCCGGTTTGTTGAGGACAATGGTGACAGCAACTGCGGTGGCGGAGATGCGATGGCCGTCAACGCAGACGCGGTCGACCGATGGCTGAACGACTGCGCCGAGCGGGCTCACCTCGCCGTTGACGGTGACTCTCCCAGCCGCGATCAACGCATCCGCGCCGCGCCGTGAGGCCACTCCGCGGCGCGCAAGAAACCGGTTGACGCGCTCAGGTGGGTGCGGGCTCACTCGAGGGTGGGGAGCGCCACGCTCTCGGACATGGATGGCAGGTCCTCGATGCGCTCGAGCCCGACGAGCTGCAGGAACCGCAGCGTGGTGCCGAACAGTCGAGGATGACCGGGCGTGTCCTGGCGGGCGATCTCGTCGATGAGCCCGCGCGCGGTGAGGTGTTCGAGCACAGCCTCACAATCCACCCCGCGAATCGACTCGATCACCGCCTTTGTCGCCGGCTGGCGGTAGGCGATGATCGCCAGCGTCTCCATCGCCGCGCGGCTGAGCCGCGATGGGCGCTCGGGATGCAGTGCTCGCTGGACCGCCCACGCCATCTCAGGACGCGTGACCAGCTGGATGGAGTGGTCGGAGCGCTGAAGCATGAGTCCTCTGCCACGCAGTTCCATGGCGAGCACCCCGGCCGCCCTGGCCACCGCCGCCGGGGTGCGATCCAGGATCCCCGCGGCTTCGGCGATGCTCACCTCCCGTCCCAGCGCGTAGCAGAGCGCCTCGAGCGCGGGCGCCAGGTCCTCGGGCTCGGCGTCGGCCGTTCCCTCGGGCACCGCCGCACGCCCGAACACATCGAGGACGAGCACGTCATCCACGAGCGGTCACCGTGATTGGCCCGTAGGCGCTGCGCTGCTCGACGGTCGCCTCGCCGCGCTTGAGCATCTCAAGCAGCGCCAGGAAACACGCGACCGCCTCAAGCCGGCTGCTGACTCCCGCGAACACGTCCTCGAAGTCGAGCGGGCCGCGCGCCAGACGCTCTCGGAGCAGCGCGACCTTGTCCTCGACGGAGTAGGTCACCGCCACAGGCAGCGGCTCGGCATCGCTGAGGCGCTCGAGCACCGCCCTGAAGGCGGCGGCGAGGCGCTCGGGCGGGATTCGCAGCCGTTCCACGGGAATCACCTCGGAGGAGACGAGACCCAGGAAGCTCCTCGCCCCGTCGGTGGCCGCCTCGGCGAGCAGCGCTTCGGCAGCGGCCTTGAAGAGGCGATACTCGGCCAGACGCCTGCCGGCATCGGACGACGTGTCCTCCTCGGGGTCGGCCGTCGCAGAGATCTGGTCGGGCAGCACCGCGGCGGCCTTGAGCGCGACGAGCCGGGCGAGCAGCGCGAGCCCGTCGGCAACGGCCCGGAGGTCGCCGCGGCGCTCAGGGCTCTCCAGCGCGGCTCGAGCGTCGGCGATCACGGTGCTCACCGTCAGCTCGGTGAGGTCGATGTCGCCCCGGTTCGCGCGAGCGACGAGCTCCTCGAGACTTCCGTGGAATCCCGGGGCGTCAACCGTGATCGTGGCGGCTGCCGCCTCCTCCCGTTGCATCGCTACATGGTACGGACGCCGGGGGGCACCCGATCGTCGCAGTGGCCTTCCTCGAGCAGTTCGGTGGCCCGGGTCAGCGCAGCCACGGTGGCACGGCCCGACATCAGCCTGGCGATCTCCCGGACGCGTTCCGCACCGGCCACGGATGCGGCGCTCGCTGAGACTCCTCCCGGTCGCTCGTGCTTGGTGATGGTCAGATGCGAGCCGGCCCGGGCTGCGATCTCCGGACGGTGGGTGACCGCGATGACCTGGCGGCCCTGCCCGATCCGGGCCAGGACGTCACCCACCCGCGCGGCGGTCTCGCCGCCGATACCGGTGTCGACTTCGTCGAGCACCAGCACGGGCGCCTCGTCCTCGCTCACCACTGCGCTGAGGGCGAGGGCGAGCCGGCTGAGCTCCCCGCCGGATGGCCCCTCGTCGAGCGGCATGGGCACCGAGTCGCGGTTGGGCGCAAGGCGGAAGTCGACCTCGTCCACGCCTGCCAGGCCGCAGCGAACCGGTGTCCCATCACCGGTGTCGACGCCGCCGACGTCCAGTGACCGGGTGAGCACGACCCGGAAGCGAGCATGAGGAAGCTCGAGTGATCGCAGCTCGGTGGTGATGGCGCGCTCGAGGCGCCTCGCCGCGGCGGAGCGCGCCACGCTCAGCGCTCCGGCCGCAGCCCCGGTGTCCCCACGCCGAACGCCGCACGCGGATTCGAGCGTGGCGATCGCGTCGCCTTCGCCGTCCACCGTAGCCACCAGCGCGGCCGCGCCTTCGAGCTTCGCCACTGCTGCCTGAATCGATCCGTGACGCCGGACGACCCGGGTCAGGACATCGAGGCGCTCCTCGACAGCGGTGAGCCGCGCGTCGTCGACGGTGATCGCGTCGGCATGGCGGCGGGCATCGAGCGCGAGGTCGCGGAGGCGGGCCACCAGCTCGTCCGCGTCCTCGAGCAGGGCTCCCAGGCGCGGGTCGACGGTGGCGAGGTCGGCGCCGGCTCCGATGGCGGATGCCAGCGCGTCAGCCGCGGACCGATCTTCCCCACCGCTCGCCTCGGCGATCGACAGCGCGCACCCGGCGCTACGTGCGGCATGGCGGAGGCGAAGCCGCTCGGCCTGGAGCTCGGCATCCTCGGCGGAGCGGAGGCCAAGGGACCCGAGATCCTCGACGAGGTCGCGCGCGCGTTGCAGCTCCGCGGCACCGGTGCTCGCGGCCCGCTGCGCGGCCTCGAGCGACTCGACGGCGACCCGCCAGGCGCGGACTGCATCCGCGGTCGCCAGGCGGGCTGCCGCCAGCTCGGGGCCACCAAAGGTGTCGAGGAGCTCCCGCTGCCAGGGGCGCCGCAGCATGCGATGGCTCGTGCCCTGGGCGGTCACCTCGACGAGGAGGTCTCCGAACTCGCGCAGCACCGCCTGGGACACGAGCGCGCCGTCGACCCGGCAGGTCGCGCGCCCAGACGCGGGGACGTCTCGAGACAGGGTGACCAGATCGTCGTCGGCGATGCCCAGCTCGGCACGACGCGCTCGCAGCCGGGGATTCGGGTTGTCGAACACGGCCGCAACCCGCGTCCCGGGGGCTCCGGCGCGCACCGCATCGGGCTCGAGCCGGCCGCCGAGAGCCGCCCGCAGCGCCGCGACGCACATCGACTTGCCCGCACCGGTCTCGCCGGTGAGGACGCTGAAGCCGTCCTCGAAAGCCAGCTGCGCTTCCTCGATGATCGCCAGGTTGCTGATCCGCAGCTCACGAAGGGCCACTGATCCCTCCCGGGGCACGTCCGTCGTCGACGTCGGGGACATCGTCGTCGGCCGACTGGAGCAGCAGATCCTTGTGGGGGATCCCGTAGCGGAACTTCTGGCGCAGGCGTGACTGGAACGACGGGGAATCGGCGAAACGCACGACCTGCAGCTCGGGCCCCGGACGGACCAGGACGCTGTCGCCGTCGCCGAGCCAGGCGATGGAACGGCCGTCGGCCGCCACGAAGACACGACCTCGCTCGACGGTCACGCGGATATCGAGCGATTCGGGGATGACCACCGGCCGGCTGATCACCGCGTGCGCCGCCAGCGGGACCACGATCACCGCTCTGACCCGTGGGTCAACAGGCGGCCCGCCGGCGCTGAGCGCGTAGGCGGTCGACCCGGTTGCGGTCGCCACCACGACACCGTCGGCGTCGAATGCGCCGAGCAGGTCCCCGTCGACGTCGACGCGAAGGCGCACGACGTTGACGTCCCGGGCACGCACCACGATCTCGTTGACCGCGAGGACCGGGTCGTCGGCACCACCGACAGTGGTCTCGATCATCGAACGCCGCTGCGTCGTGTAATCCCCGGCGGCGAACCTGCTGATCGCCACCGGGAGGGCGTCGATCTCCACATCATTGAGGAAGCCAAGACGGCCGCGGTTGACGCCGACGACTGGGATCCCGCGGGGCGCCGCCAGGCGGGCGCCGTAGAGGAAGGTGCCGTCGCCGCCGAGGGTGACCAGGAGCGCAGTGGTCGCGCCGTGCTCGGCCATTGCCGCCTCGGGATCGTCGAGCGCCGTCCAGGCAACAAAGCCGCATGCCTGTGCACGAGCGATGGCGGTCTGCACCGCCGCCTGTTCCCCGGGGTGCAGGAGGAATCCGATACCTCGCGGCGAGGTCATGCGTCGCCTCTCGCCGGCAGCGGTTGAGTGTCGGAGCTGAGACGAGCTGCCACGATCCACTCGAGGTTTCCCTTGGCACCGCGTAACGGCGATGCCATTGGTGGTTGCGCGGTCGCACCGAAGGCTGATTCCAGCCATGCGGCGAAGGCCATCGCGGCGACTTCCGCCGCGCGGGGGTCTCGAACGATGCCGCCCTTGCCGATCGCCTCGCGGCCGAGCTCGAACTGGGGCTTGAACAGAGCGACCAGGTCGGCGCCGTCCTCCGCCACCAGCCGGACCACCGCGGGGATGACCAGGCGCAAGGAGATGAAGGAAAGGTCGAGGGTGACCAGGTCGGGTGCTGGTCCTGGGACAGCCTCCAGCGTCCGCAGGTTGGTCCGGTCCATCACGCGCACGCGAGGATCCAGCGCGATGCGCGAGTCCAGTTGTCCCCGGCCGACATCGACCGCGTAGACCATGGCTGCGCCGCGGCTCAGGAGCACGTCCGTGAATCCGCCGGTTGACGCTCCGGCGTCGAGACAGACGCGGCCGTCACAGAAGATCCCGAACGCGTCCAGCGCCGGGGCGAGTTTCAGCCCTCCCCTGCTCGCCCATGGATGATCGCGACCGAGCACCCGAATATCAGTGGCGTCGCCCACCCGCTGGTCGGCGCTGCTCGCGCGAACGCCGTCCACCTCGACGAGGCCAGCGGACACCAGCGCCTGGGCGCGCTGGCGGCTCGGCGCCAGATGCCTAGCGACGAGCTCGAGGTCGACCCTCCGGGCCTCGGACACGGCTGTCATGGCTCCCATGTTTACCACAATTCTGTGTATTCGTGCCGTCAGAAAGGAACGTCGTCGGGGTCGATCCGTGGCGGCCCCGCCCGGGCGGGAGCAGGGGCCACTGGCGCCGAGGCGGCTTCGGCGGGGGCTCCGACGGCCTCGAGCGGTCGCTCCCCGATGCGGCCGTCGGCGCTGACGACCAGCTGATTGACGCGCTGCTCGGTTCGCTCGAGGAGCGCGGCGCAATGCTGGGCGAGCAGGGTGCCGCGCTCGAAAGCGCCGATCGCCTCCTCCAGCGCGATGCTGCCTCCCTCGAGCTTGGTGATCAGCGTGTCGAGCTCGGCAAGCGCTGCTTCGTACGTCAGTGCCGTGATGTCGTCCTCCACCGCCGGTGTCATGGCGGCCCCGAGCCGCGATCGAGATCGTACATCCGTTCGACGCCGGTTGCATTCGCGGGATCGACTCGGCCGACGGTGCTCTCGAGCGCCCCACGCTGGAGCACCGTTCGCAACCGGGTCCCCACCTGAGCCTTCGCGGCATCGGTGAGCACGCGGCCGTCCTGTTCGGAGGTGATCGAGTAGCCGCGTTCCAGCGTTCGCCGAGGTGAGAGCGCGGCGAGGCGAGCCGAGCGCGTGGCCAGCGCAGCATGCCGGGCCACAGCGAGCCGGACGGTCGCGTCCTGCAGGCGCTCGGCCGCCCGGCTGAGCCGCATCCGCTCGATCTCCACCCGTCGAGACGGGTGTGCGACGGCGAAGCGCGAGGCCTGGTGATCGAGGGCCCGACGCTTGATCGACGCCTCCTGCATGAGCGCCTGTCGCAGGCGCAACGACGCGATGCGCACGCGGCTCCGCCGCGCGTCGAGCGCGCCCGCAATCGCGAGCCCGAGGCGCGCGGTCCTCGCGGCAACATCCTCGCGAAGCACGGACAGGCTCGGCGCCACGAGCTCGGCCGCCGCCGACGGCGTCGCCGCACGGCGATCCGCGGCGAGATCGGCGACGGTGGTGTCGGTTTCGTGTCCGACCCCGGTGACGACGGGGAGACGCGTCGCTCGGATCGCTCGAGCGAGGGCCTCGTTGTTGAAGGCCATGAGGTCTTCGAGCGATCCACCACCGCGCACCAGCAGGATGACATCTGCGTCCCGCACTCGATCGGCGCGCTGGAGCGCGCGAACCAATGTCTCGACGGCGCCGTCGCCCTGCACAGTCGCAGGTGAGAGCACCACCCCGATGCCCGGCGCGCGTCGCGCGATCACCGTGCACACGTCGCGGAGCGCGGCGCCATTGCGCGATGTCACCACGACCACGCGCCGCGGCAACACCGGCAGCGAGCGTTTCCTGCGATCGTCGAAGAGTCCTTCCGCGCTCAAACGCTGCTTGAGCTGCTCGACGCCGAGCGCCAGCGCGCCGATGCCGCTGGGCTCGAGACGGTCCACGTAGAGCTGATAGCGACCCTGCTGCTCGTAGAGCTGGACGGATCCGTGCGCGATCACCGTCATCCCGTCGTCGGGACGAAACGGAATCTGCAGGGCGTTGGCGCGAAAGCACACGCACGCGACCGAGGACCGGGAGTCTTTGAGCGTGAAATAGAGATGACCGGAAACGTGCGCCTTGAGGTTGCTCACCTCGCCTTCGACGAGCAGATCCTCCAGCTCCGGACGCGCTGCGAGCGCGTCGCGCACCATCGCGGTCAGGTCGCTCACGGTGCACATCGACGGCATCAGACCCGCTCCCGCGCGACATGGCCTAGGACGCCGTTGACGAACTGCGACGCCTCGTCCCCCGCATAGGCCCTGGCCAGCTCGATCGATTCGTCGATGACCACCGCAACCGGTGTCGTCTCCATGTAGAGCAGCTCGAAGGTCCCGAGCCGGAGGACCGCGCGTTCGACCTTGCCCAGGTCGACCAGGGTCCAGTGCTCCATCGCGGCGACGATGGCCGCGTCGATGGCGTCGAGATGCTCGACGCAGCCGACAACGATGGTGCGCGCGAATCCGACCACATCGGCGGTGGCGCGAAGGTCGCTGCCCTGGTAGCGCAGTGCGAAGTCAGGGTCCTTGGCAGTTCCCTCGATTTCGAACAGCACGCGGAGCGCAAGCTCGCGGCCGCGCCGTCGCCGGCCCGTGCTCGGAGCCGCGGGGGTCACGCGAAGGCGACCTCACTGACGAAAACGTTGACCTCCTCGACTCGCAACGCGAGCATGCGGTCGATGGCATCGGCGACGCGCTGCTGCACCTCGGCACCGACCGCCGGGACGTTGCCCCCTGATTCCATGACCACGTAGAGATTCAGATGGAGCGCATCGTCGCGCAATTCCACGCGCACGCCGCGGTGGGCGTGCGAGCGGCGCACGATCCGGTCGAAGTTCTGCCCGCTGGGGTGGTACATGGCGTGGACCCCGGTGACCTGAAGCGCAGCGAAGGCGGCGATCGATGCCACGACTTCGTTGGCGACCCGGGTGGTGCCGAGCTGCCTGCGCCCGTTGGTCGTCTGGCGCAGCTGGAGGCGCTCGGGCGGCTCACCCTCCATCACGCCCGCTCCACGTAGCGACCGGTGCGCGTGTCCACCCGGATCATGTCGCCCTGGTTGACGAACAGCGGAACGTCGACAGCGAGACCGGTCTCGACCACAGCAGGCTTGAATGAAGCGTTGGCGGTATCACCCTTGAATCCCGGTTCGCTCTCGGTGACCTGAAGCACCACCGACGTGGGCAGATCAACACCGAGCACGCGGTCGTCGAATCGGAGGAGAAACAGTGGGTCGTTTTCCTTCAGGTAGTCGACACCACTGCCGAGCTGTTCCGGGCTCAAGGTGATCTGGTCGAATGTGGTGTTGTCCATCACCACATAATTTTCTCCGTCCTTGTAGAGCAGTTGCGCCTCGGCGCGCTCGATGCGGACGCGGCCGAACTTCTCCTCGGGTCGAAACGTCTCATCGGTGACCGCGCCGGTGGTGACGTTGCGCAACTTGGCGCGCACCACCGCTGTGCCCCGCCCCTGCTTCATGTGCGAGAAGTCGAGCACCTCGAAGAGGTCGCCGTCGCGCTCGACGGTGGCTCCGGGGCGCAGGTCGGAGGCTGTGATCATGCGGTGCTCCGTGTATCAGGCCGGTCCTCGATCAGCTTAGCCAGTCCCTCGACGGCGAGGACATAGCCGTGCAACCCCAGCCCCGAGATCACCGCAACCGCAGCCTCCGCCGAGAGCGACACCCGCCGGAACGGCTCTCGGGCCAGGATGTTCGAGAGGTGGACCTCGATGACCGGCCCGCCGAAGCCTCGCAGCGCGTCGGCGAGGACGACGCTGGTATGGGTGAGGCCGCCGGGGTTGACGATGCACCCGGCACTGCTGCCGCGTTCCGATTCGATGAGATCGACCATGGCGCCCTCGTGGTTGGTCTGCTCGCAGCGCACCTCGAGGCCGAGCGATGCGGCGCGATCCTGAACTGCCGCCTCGATCTCCGCCAGGGTAACCGAGCCGTAGACCTCCGGTTCGCGCTCCCCGAGGCTGGCGAGATTGGGGCCGTTGAGCAGCAGAATCCGGGTCATCGCGCGAGCACTGCCGCCAGCGCGGCGCGCACCTCGGGTTCGGGCACATGCTGGCCAGAACGTGGACGCCCTCTCGACTCGAGCAGGACCCAGCCCAGCTGGTGGCCAACGGTCTTCTTGTCTGCGCTCATGTGCACGAGCACGCGCTCGGGTTCAAACACCAGCGACGTGGCGAGTCCGCACCGTCTGATCATCTCATCCTGCCAGGCGATGTCCTCAACCGGGCAGCCGAGCTCACGGATGCTGAGAAGTCCGGCAGCGCTCATCCCCACAGCAATCGCTTCGCCGTGCAGGAGCCGCTCGCCGAGCCCGGCGGCCGCTTCGAGCGCGTGGCCGACGGTGTGTCCGTAGTTGAGCACGGCTCGTTCCCCGGTATCACGCTCATCGATGGAGACGACGCGCGCCTTGATGGCGCAGCACTCGCGAACCGTGTGCGTGAGCGTTTCCGGATCGCGGCTGAGGAGACGATCGAGGTGGGCATCCAGGTCGTTGGTCAGGTGCGTCTCGGCGATCATCGAGTACTTGACGACCTCCGCGAAGGCGGAGCGGAAGGATCGGTCGTCCTGGGTGGCGAGCAGGTCCGGGTCGCAGATCACCGCATGCGGTTGCCAGATGGCTCCTGCCAGGTTCTTGCCGCGAGCGAGGTTGACGCCGGTCTTGCCACCGAGCGCGCTGTCCACCATCGCGAGCAGGGTCGTCGGCACGTTCACCCAGGCGATGCCGCGCAGGTAGGTCGCGGCGGCAAAACCGGCGAGGTCCCCCACCGTGCCACCCCCGAGCGCGATGACGCAGTCATTGCGCTGGAGGCCCGCGCTGCCGAGCCGCGCGAGCAGCCTGCCGGCGGCATTCCACGTCTTGAGGGACTCGCCGCCGGATACCTGGAGCAGGGTGGTCGAGATCCCCGCGCTGCGCAGCGAGGCGACCAGCCGGCTCGCCGCCGCGGGTACTGAACGGTCAGCGATCAACGCGACTCGTGTGGTCCCGGCCGGTATGTGGAGCACGACATCACCGATCGCCGCCGGGCGAACCTCGATGTGGTACGAGCCCGCGCCGAGGCTCACCCTGGCCGCTCCCTCGAGCGCGGCGGCGATCCTTCCCGCCACCGCAATGGGCTGGTCATCGGAATCAATCCGGAGGTGCGCTGCCCGGTGCGCCCCGGCGCGGCGCGCGCGCAGCCGCGGAATCGCCGCCGCCGCCGATCCATCGAGCAGAGGCCTGCTCGCAGCATCCGCGAGGCGTTCGATGAGGACTTGATCGGAGGCGTCGAGCCAGACGATCGCGCACCGATCCGCGAGGAGTCTTCTCGCGGACGACTCGGTGATCAGGCCGCCACCGCACGCCATCACCATCGGATCGCTGCGTTGCAGCACGGTCTGCAACGTGGCGAGCTCGAGGTGACGAAAGGCCGCCTCGCCTTCGGCGTCGATGATCGCGCCGGGAGTGCGTCCCGAGGCCACCGTGACCTCCTCGTCGAGGTCGACGCTGGCCCAGCCGAGCCGCTTCGCAAGCAGAGGAGCGATGGTGCTCTTGCCTGATCCTGGAAGGCCGACCAGGGCAATCCGTTGGACCACGCTCATCGCAGGCGGCGCACGCCACGCCGGTGCGCCGCCGCGGCACGGCGCACCTCGGCAAGCGTGTCGCCGCCAAATTTCTCCATGGCGGCGGACGCGAGCACCCACGCCAGCATTGCCTCGGCCACGACGGCGCCCGCGGGGACGACGCAGATGTCGCTGCGCTCGTAGTGCGCGTTGACCTCTTCACCACTCCGGATGTCGACACTTCGCAGCGGGTGCAGAAGCGTCGAGATGGGCTTGAAGTGGACGAGTGCCCAGACGGACTCACCGTCGGTCACTCCTCCTGCCAGACCGCCCTGCCGGTTGGTGAGATGGTGAAAGCCCTGTTCGGCATCCCAGCGCGGCTCGTCGTGCACTGCGGAACCCGGGGACCTCGCCGCGAGCGCCGCGGCTCCGAGCTCCACGCCCTTCACCGACGGGATGCTGCACATGGCCTGGGCGATGAGACCGTCGAGGCGACGATCCCATTGTGCGTAACTGCCAAGTCCGGCCGGAACGTCCGAGGCGACCACGTAGGCGGTGCCCCCCAGCGTGTCGCCCTCCTCCCTTGCCCGGTCGATGGCGGCGATCATGCGCTCCGACGCCTCCGGGTCCGCGCAGCGGACGGGTGAGCGTTCCACCGCGTCCCACGACGTCCCGCCATCCGGCACCGGCACGTCCACGTCGCCGACTCTGACCACGCACGAATGGACGTCCACGCCGATCGCGGCGAGCAGCCCCCGGGCGACCGCACCGGCGGCCACCCTTGCTGCGGTCTCCCGTGCGCTCGCTCGCTCCAGGACGTCGCGGGCATCGCTGAACCCGAACTTCAGGACCCCAGCGAGATCGGCATGCCCGGGGCGCACCCGGGTGACGCGCTTGGACTTGAAGCCGGCCGCTTCCACCTGCATCGGACCCTGCCAGTTCTGCCAGTCCCGATTCTCGATCACCAGCGTGACCGGGGAACCGAGGGTCTTGCCGCCGCGCACGCCACTGGCGATGCGCGCCGCGTCGTGTTCAATCTGCTGGCGCTTGCCGCGGCCGTAGCCGCTCTGACGCCTGCCGAGGTCGGGATCGATATCGCGCGCGGCATCGAGGGACAGCCCCGCCGGAACACCTTCGACGATGACGGTGAGCTGGGGCCCGTGCGACTCGCCGGAGGTCAGGAAGCGAAGCATCTGCAAACGATTGTATTGGCGAGCGCGCCATTCACCCCGGACGGCCGTTCGGGTGGTCCCGGTTTGTCCGTGTCCGGTCCCCATCCGAGCCCAAGACTGAGGGCGATGAGCGACACCGCCGGCCTCCGCCTCCACGGGGTCGAGCAGCTGCGCATCGCCCGGCTGCTCGAGGCTCACGGCGACACCATCGGCGCGATCCTCGCCTACCGCGAGGTCATCCGTGATGGCATGGAGCCGGCGGCGCACCATGCCCGTCTCCGCGTCGCGGCGCTCGCCCGGGACGCCGGGCCGGCAGATCCTGGTTGAGTAAGGCCCGTCTGTCAGACGCCGCCGGGAGGACGCCCGGACTCTGCTGGGGCTGAGGGCGCATTCATGGTGGAGAGCAGCTCGTTGTAGAACGCTTCGGCTTTGGGGATCCGGTGCAGGACCTCGACGCCGTCACGACCGGCCGACTCGATCTCGATATCGCCGGCGCCGATGAGACGGTCGCCGAGCGGGCGGTGAATGACCGTGTTCTGAATGCGGTCGAGCGGGATGGATTCGGCGGTTCGCGAGAGGATGCCTCCCTCCATGACGACTCGCTTGTCGGTGAGGTGATAGGTCGCAAAACGCCATTGCAGGAGGCGCACCCCCGCCCAGAGCACGGACGCGATGACCAGGACCAGGACGATGACCGTCTTGACGGTCGTGATCGAAAGACTCCCGACCTTGCTGGGGAGCACCGCGTTGAGCACCAGCACCACAACCACGACCACGACGGCTCCGAGCACATGCCCGGCCACGACCGACCAGTGTTGTCGCACCAGTGCGATCGAGCGCTCTCCTGGCATCAACTGTGTCGGCATCTCTTACCTCTTCGAGCCCTGGCCCCGTGCGGGTTCACGGACCGAGGTACAGGATGAGCGCTGCGCCCGCACAGAGGAACGGACCATAGGGTATCGGGTCCTTGAGCGTTCGGACGCGCGTGACGAGCAAAACGATCGCCGCCGCCCCGCCGATGAACACGGCGGTTACCACTGCGTAGACCGCGCCGAGGTGCCCACCCGTCGGCCCCGCACCGGTCACCGCCCCGACGAGAGCCCCGAGCTTGGCGTCACCGAGGCCGATGCTCCCGCGAGACACCAGGTTCTGCAGGAAGAAGAACACCGCGACGCCCGCGGCGCCGATGGCGGCGCTGGTCAGCGTCAGCCCGGGTGACCACTGGCTGAGCAGCAGGGCAAGCACGACGCTCGGATAGGTGACCACGTTGAGGATGAGGCGGTGCTTGAGATCGAAGTCGACGATGTGGACGAAGATGGCGATCCAGAGCAGGTGGACGAGCAATCCCGAGCCGAAGGGCTCGTGGGCGGCGAGCGCGCCGAAGCCGATCGCACCGAGGGCGGGTGACAGCCAGCGCTCCATCCAGGTCCACCCGTATCGCTCGGCTTTCCACGGACGCGCTGCCGCATGCTCCTCGCCTGCGACCCCCGCCCGAGCCTCCTCGGCCGCAATATCGCGCTCGTACTCCAAACGCTCCTCGAGCTCCTCCTGCTCGAGTTTTTCGTGCCGTTCGAGGGCGACGGCGAGCCAGCCGCAGCCCAGACCGATCGCGCCACCGGCGACGGTGACGCCGGCGACGACGAGGGGATTCATGCCTCGACAGCCCGCTGCAGCGCGCTCCGCACCGCGCCGGCGGGCGCCGAGAGGCCGGTCCAGGTGGCGAAGCTCAGCAACCCCTGATGGAGGAGCATCTCCAGGCCGTCGGTGGCGCGATGACCTGACGCCAGCGCCGCGCTCACGACATCGACCGGACGCGGCTGATAGCGGATGTCGACCACCAGACACGCGGCCGGCAGCGCCCGTGGATCGAAGGGCAACGATCGAAGGCCCGCGGACGTGGCATTGACCACGATCGCTGCGTGAGCGCCGTCGCGGGCGATAGCGCCCTCCTCCCACGCCACCGTGGCGACATCGCCGGAGCCTCGGAGCCGGTGCGCCACGCTTGCCGCAGCATCCGGGTTGCGCGCCGCGATGCGCAGGCGCAGCAGCGGCACGCGGGTGAGCGCCAGCGCAACCGCGGCGGCCGCGCCGCCGGCTCCGAGCACGAGCGCGGTCGCTCCCTGGCGCGGCCACATGCGGGCCTCACTCAACGCGAGCTCGAAGCCGTCGGTATCGGTCGTCGTGCCCACCAAGCGGCCGCCGCGAACCGTGATCGTGTTGACGACTCCCAGCGTCTCCGCGTCACCTTCGAGGCGATCGCACCGCGCTGCCATAGCCGCCTTGTGTGGGACGGTCACGTTGCATCCCGTGTAGCGCCCAGCCCGAAGCTCGGCAGTGAAGGCGTCGAGCTCAGTGGCGTCGAGGTCGCGGAGCACGTAGGTTCCCTCGACGCCCGATGCCAGCATCGCTGCCTGGTGCATCACGGCACTCGGTGATGTGGCTATCCCCTTGCCGACGAGGCACAGACGAAGTGGCGTCGAGGGCATCAGCGCGCGCGTGAGGTTGCGAGACGGCGGGCGTCGAGCCACGACTGGAGCAGCACCGAGGCCGCGACTGCGTCGATGACCTCGCGGCGGCGTCGACGGCGGACTCCGCTCTCGATCAGGGAACGTTCGGCAGCCGCTGTGGTGAATCGCTCGTCCCAGAACTCGACCACCACGGCCGTTCGTCGCTCCACTTCAGCGGCGAACCGGCGTGCCAGTTCGGCAGCCTCGCCCTCACTCCCGTCGAGGCGGCGCGGCAACCCGATCACGACGCGCGCGACCTGGCGCTCCTGCACCTCCCGTGCGAGACGAGGCCACAGGATGCGCGGGTCGTTCGGCAACGTCGCCAGAGGAGAAGCCAGCGTGTGCGTCTCGTCCGAAACCGCAAGCCCGATGCGTACCGAGCCGACGTCGATGCCGAGAACCCGCGTGCGGCCGGTACCTTCCCCGGCCGCTGTCATGGCGACGTCGTCGAAGGCGCGACGAAGTTTTCGTCGATCTCGATGCGCGAGGCGAAAAGCGGCAGGTAGAAGAGCTGGAACGGCGACATGGAGACGCTCACGCTCTGCGCCTTCGGGACGCGGCTTTCGATGATCTTCGGCGCGCTCCCGGGATTGCGGCCGGTGAGCTGCGATTTCAGGGCAGTCAGGTCGACCTTGGGCTGGCTGAAATCGGTAGCGGAGCATGCCAGAACCACCGTACCGTTGGTGCTCGCCTGGGTCACCGTGCACGGTGGCGTCGAGAGTTTGCCGGGAGCGAGCTGTTGCCCGGGCTTGACCAGCTTGTTGAGATCAGCGATGACGTCATTGCGCACGCCGACCTGGTCGTAGATCGCCGCCTGAGCACTGGCGCTGACCGTGATCGGTCTCGGCGTAAAAGCCGTGTTGGCAGGTGGGAGTGGCGGAGTCACGGTGAACACGATGGTCTTGCCGTTGCCGCTCGGGTCGACGGCGAACGCCCTGCCCGCGGCGTGGGTCTGCAGGTCAGCGTTGAGCTGTGAGGTGAGGGTGGCTTCCATCTGCTGCACCTGGGAGGTCCAGTTGGCCACGTCGGTCGCGCTCGCGGACGTGATGGTCTTGGCGTCGACTCCCCCGCTCGCAGCGTTCGGGTTTGTGACCAGGATCGAGTGATAGTTGCCGTCATGACCGAAGCATGGCTGGTACGGATTGCCCAGGACGTTCTGGGCGTTGCTGGGCTCAGGCGTGGGACACGGGTCACTCGGCCAGCTGGTCAGCTGGTTGGCGCTCACGTTGTTCCCCGCCGCTCCCGCGGTGGTGTCCACCACCAAGGCCGTCGAGTTGGGCTTCGCCCCGCCGCACGAAGCGGGCGTTGCCGGGTTGCCGTTTGGTCCGATGCAGATGTAGGTGGCCTTGCTCGCAGCGAAGATCACACTTCCTCCTGCCTGGCTGATCTCGTTGCCCTGCGGCAGCAAGAACTGGAAGCCGTCGGGGTCGTCGGTGCTGAAGACGACCTTGGTGAACGCTGCGAGCGCAGCGATCGGAAGTGTTCCGGTCGGAGTTGCCTGAAACGTCTGCTTCGCGCTGCTGGTGACCACGCCCGTGAGCACGTGGTCGGGTTTGCTCGCCAGGCTGGCGGTGGGACTCCCCTGGATCGTCGAGTTCACCGACAGCGGCGTCGCCGCAATGGTGATGGTGATCTTGGCGGAGGGGCTCAGGGTCATGAACAGCAGGATGCCGACGATCGCCACCGCGGCTCCCGCGATGTAGAGGAGGCGGCGCCGGTCCCAACCTCGTGAGGGGCGCGCAGGCGGCATCTGGGTGATGACCCGGCGCGGCTCGAGCCGAGCGGTCGTGGGCGCGGGGACCGGTGGGGTCATCGCCGGCGGTGGTGGGGGCGCCGGCGGTGGTTCGAGCACCGCTGCCGAGGCGGCGCCGGTGGCCGCGCCGAAGCCGAGGTTGCGAGCCTGCCCGACGCCTCCTACCCGCGGCGCCGCGAGCTCGATGCCGCGCTCGAACGCGGGCACGGACCCGTAGACCTGCAACCCGTTCGCTCGCGCGAGCTGCTGGACGCGCGGGTCCTCGCTGACGATCGCCGTTCGCCGTCCCGACTGATTGCTGAGCTGCGCCAGCAGGCGGACGTTCAGAGGCGTCTGCAAGGCGCGACTCGAGGTCGGGACCACCAGGCCCACGTCCGGGTCGCTCGAGGACCGCACCCGATCGATGAGATCCACGATCTCGTCATCGGGCTTGGCTACGACAACAGCAGGCATCAGGCGCCTCTATACCTTCATCGTCTTCAAAACTCGGCGCATGAGCCCGCCCAGGGGCTCGTCCGCGTCATCTTCCAGCGTCACGGCGTGACGCGCAAGCCCCATCGGGGTTACGTCCTGACTGCCGATGAGCAGGCCGGTGGTGTCGTACACCCCCGGGACGTCGCCCGGCCCGAGCACCTTCACCGTCGGCGGACGGGTGAACGGGACCGTGTCGGCCCAGTCGAGCGCACGGAGCTGCTCGGCGACCTCGGGCAGCGCGGCGCCCCCGCCGGCAAGGCAGATCGACCCAGGGAGCGGGTCGGGTCCGGCGAGCTCCTCGAGGGTGAGTGCGACGCCCTGGGCGAGGACCTCGGCGGTCGGGGTCAGCGCCCGGCGAGCCATCGCGCTCTGCTCGGCGGCGAGCCGTCCCTCGGCGTGGGCAACCTTGAAACGCTCCGCCTCGTCGAGGTCCATCGACAGATCGGTCGCCAGTCGTTTGGTGAACGACCGGCCCCCAAGCGCGAACATACGGGTCGCCTCGATGCCGCCGCGCCGAACCACCGCGATGTCGGTGGTGCCACCTCCGACGTCGACGAAGATCGCCCCGAGCTCGTGGGACTCAGCCGACGAGGCGCCTCGAGCCAGGGCGTAGGGTTCGGCGACGGTTGCCACCAGCTCGAGGTCGAGCTCCTGGGCGATCGCCTGCAGGGCGCCGATATGGGTGAGCGGCGCGAAAGTGTTGAAGACGGTGATCTCGACGACGTGACCCTGGAAATCGACCGGGTTGCTCACCGCGTAGCCGTCGATGCGCACCGAGGTGATCGTGCTGTGCACCAGCTTGACGTTCACCTCCTGGACGCCGAGGTCGTGGGACATCTGGCGGACCGCCTCACGCAGCGCTCTGCGCTGCACCGCCTGCAGCGAGGTCGCGAGGTCCGCCTGGGTGATCCGAGCCTGTGGCTGCGGGCGCGGCACCGTCATGGTCGTGCTGAACCCCCGCACCTGCTCGCCGGCGATGCCGATCACCGCCTGGCCCGGGATGGTCTCGCACATGTCCTCGGCCTCGGTCAGAGCGCGGTCGCAGTTGTCGATCACCGCCTGGAGATCCGCGACCGCACCCGCCTGCATATGGGTCTGCGCCTGACGGACCTTGCCGACTCCGAGGACGATGCCCTTGTCGCCCTCGCGCTTGACGATCAGCGCTTTGACGAACTCGGTGCCGATGTCGAGCACCGTGTAGTGGCTCTGGAACTCCTCACGCCGCTTGAGCAGCGCGAACTTGCGCTTCGACATCAGGCGGCGCTCCCCACGGCGGCCACGATCGCCGAGCGCAGCAGCGAGACCGCGGCCTCGCGCTTGTCCGGGTCGCCAACCTTGCCGCGTCCGAGCTCCGCGCGCCCGCCGCCCTTGCCACCGGTGACGTCGGCCGCGCCTTTGACGAGGGTTCCAGCGTCGACGCCGGATGCCAGGGCCCGGCCACCGACCTTGACCACGAGGGTCTCGGGTCCGAGCACGGCGACGACGCCATCGCCCTGGAGCCTCTCGGCGAGCAGCTGGTCGCCGGCGTGGGCAACGGTCTCGGCACCGAGCTCACCGTCGAGGACCAGGTGCGCAAAGCGAACACCGGCGACGTCCTCGACGATCGCGCCATCGGTTGAAAGGTTTGCCGGGACGGCGTGTCGAGCCTGGCTGGCGTCGCGGTGCAACCGTTTGATCTGCTCCTGGAGCGCCAGCACACGCGCCGGGACGTCGTCGGGGCGGGTCTTCAGCTCGCGCGCCGCGAGTTGCAGCGCCGCGCCTGTGTGCTGCCAGCGTTCCTCGGCGCCCTCTCCGGACACTAGCTCGATGCGCCGGATCCCCTGGCCGATGCTGTTTTCCGAGACGATCATCGCGGCGCCCAGGTCACCGCTTCGGGTGACGTGGGTCCCACCGCACAGTTCCCGCGACCACCCGCCGAAGTCGACCACCCGGACGTCCGGGCTGTAGGCCTCATCGATCAAGGCGATCGCGCCGCTCTCGCGAGCATCGGCGATGGGCATCAACGCCACGGTGCGCTCCAGGTTGCGACGGATCGCGTCGTTGATGCGGTGCTCGATATCGGTGAGCTCGGCGGCGGTCAGCGCCCTCGAGAATGAGAAGTCGAAGGTGGTGTGATCTGGGCCGACGTACGAGCCGCGCTGGACGACTCCCGAGCCGAGGACCTCCCGCAGGGCGCGATTGAGCAGGTGCGTGGCACTGTGATTGCGAGCGATCCGGCCGCGGCGATCGGCATCGACCCGGGCTTCGACCCGCTGGCCGGTCTGGAGCTTGCCGGAGTCCACCCGCACGTAATGTGCCCGGGCATCGCTGCCGGCGATCGGCTGGGTGTCGCGCACCACCCCGCTCCCGCCCTGCCAGTGCAGGGTCCCGGTGTCGCCCACCTGCCCCCCCGACTCCGCATAGAAAGGTGAGACGTCGAGGAGCACGATCCCGTCGTCGCCTGCGCCAAGCGCCTGGGTTTCACGCTCGAGGCCGATGCGCTGCACCGTGGCCTCGATCTCGAGCGCGTCATAGCCGACGAAGCGCGTCAGCGGCAATGCCTCGACGCCGGCGAAGCCGCCGCGACGCGCTGACGCCTGCCCTCGCTCGCGCTGCTCACGCATCGCCGCCTCGAAGCCCTCGAGATCCACTGTCGCTCCTCGCTCGGCTGCCATCTCGACCGTTAACTCGATCGGGAGGCCGAAGGTGTCATAGAGGCGGAACGCGTCGGCGCCATCGACCCGGTTGCCGCTCCTGGCGAGGAGCGCAGCCAGCCGCTCCGTGCCCGCGTCGAGGGTGCGTGCAAAGGCGTCCTCCTCGATGCGAAGGGTCTCCTCGATCAGGGCCTGGTGCTCGACGAGCTCGGGGTAGACCGGCCCCATGACCGCGACCAGTTCGGGCGTCCCGGCAGCAAGCCCGCCGGTGACCGCGACCCGCCGCGCATGCACGTCGGCGCGCCGTATCAGCCTGCGAAGTACGTATCCACGTCCTTCGTTCGAAGGCAGGACGCCGGCGGCGATGAGAAAACCCGCGCCCCGAAGGTGGTCGGCGAGCACGTAGAGGGACCGGACCGCCGCCGGCTCCGAGACGGGAGCGCGGGCGCGCGACCGGAATCCCTCCACGATCGGCGCGAAGTGGTCGGTCCCATACCCGGTGCGGTCGCCCTGGACGATGGCCACGATCCTGTCGAACCCCAGGCCGGTGTCGACGGTGGGCTTGGGAAGCTTCGGCCGCGACCCGTCGGGCTGCTGGTCGAACTCCATGAAGACGAGGTTCCAGAACTCTTCCCAGCGGTCGCCGCCGCACTCATCCTGCGGCGTGCAATCGGTGCGCCCGCAGGAGCACGGTCCTCCCCAGTCGAAATAGAGCTCGCTGTCGTAGCCGCAGGGCCCTGTCGGCCCGGCCGCCCACCAGTTCTCGGTCAGACGCGCGATCCGCTCCCTGGGGACGCCGATCTTTTCCACCCAGAGTTGCTCCGAATCGACGTCGTCCGGGTAGATGCTCGGCCAGAGGCGCTCGGGCTCGAGACCGAGGACGTTGGTCGTGAACTCCCAGGCATAGTCGATCGCGCCTTCCTTGAAATAGTGGCCGATCGACCAGTTGCCGAGCATCTCGAAAAACGTGTGATGGGTGGGATCACCGACCGACGAGATGTCGTCGTATTTCAGACCGGCGCCACGAAAGCATTTCTGGCACGAAACCAGGTCGGGCGCTGGCGGTGTGCGCTGTCCGGTGATCCACGGCTTGAGCGGCACCATTCCGGCCACCGTGAAGAGAAGCGACGGATCGTCGTGGGGAATGAGCGAGAAACTCGGGAGCCGGTGATGCCCGCGCTCCTCGAAGAAGCGAAGAAATCGCTCCCGGATCTCAGCGCTGCGCACGTGAAAACAAATGTGACCGCAAGTTGTCGAATTCTACACGGGCGCCTCGGTACCGAACTCCTTGCGCAGGTGTTCCACCGCTGCACGCTGCAATCGCGAGACGTGCATCTGCGAGATGCCAAGCCGCTTTGCGACCTCTGTCTGGGGCAGTTGTTCGACGAATCGCAATGCCAGGATCTTGCGCTCGCGCGGGGTCAGGTGCGCCATCACCTGTTCGAGGACCTCCTGCATCTCCACGCGTTCGAGGTTGTCATCGGACAGGCCCAGCCGGTCGCCCAGGGTCAGCGGCTCGTCGCCGCCACCGACCGGACCGTCGAGCGATACCGTGTGCTGAGCCGGCGCCACCTCCATCGCGGCGAGCACCTGGTCGGGCTCGAGGCCGACCCGCGAGGCGATCTCAGTCACCGACGGGGACCTGCCCAGCTCGTTCTGAAGCTGCTGGGTGGCGGCGTTGACCTTGGCGAGGTTCTCCTGGAGACGGCGAGGGACGCGCACCGCCCACGACCGGTCGCGGAAGTGGCGGCGGATCTCGCCGGCGATGGTCGGCGTTGCGAAGGTGCTGAACTCGTTCTCGAGAGACGGGTCGAAGCGTTCGATCGCCTGGATCAGGCCGAGAAATCCGACCTGCTCGACGTCTTCGAGTGGTTCGCCACGATTCGCGAAGCGGCGCGCGATGTAGTGGACGAGGTCACTGTTCATCTCCACGAGCTGCTCGCGGATCTTGGGGTCGCGAGTGCGATGGAACTCGCGGAGCAACCTCCGCATCTCGCGCCGTTCCGGCGTCTCCGCCGGCTTGGCAATGGTTCGCTCGCGGGTCGCCACGACGTCGCCGCGCCGCGGCGATGGGGTCACGACGCTCGGTATTTGGTCAGCCGGACGCGGAGGTTCCCGGTTCGCTCGTCGACGCGGTAGGTGCTGTCGTCGACAAAGAGCCCCATGAGCCTGAGCGCGAGGTCGCTCGCCGCTACCAGCTCGGAGCCGCCACTCATGCCTGCCTGCTCGGCTCGGGCGCGCAATTCGGCCTCTCGGTTGACGGTGCTCCGCACCACGACCTCGAGCCCTCTGTCGCTGAGCTTGAACACGATCCGGACCTGACCCGCGATCGATCCCGAGGTCTCCAGACAGCGGATCGCGTTCTCGCACGCCTGGGCGACCGCGATGGTCAGGTCGTCGATGGCATCCATGTCAAAACCGGCCAGCGAGCCGATCGCCGCAGCCGCCCGTTTGGCGACAAGGACGTGCTCCCGATCAGCCGGCAGCCGGAGCTCAGAGACAGTTCCCATGCGAGTGTTCACATACCCCGCGACGGGAACCGCGAAACCGGACGGCCTTCGGTTGCTAGGCAGTCGAGGGCTCTGACGCCGGCGAGGTACCGGCGGTGCCTGCCGCGCGCCCCTCGTCGACGGCGCCGGCGATCTCAGCCTCCCACTCGCGCGCCTCGGCCTCCTCACGGCGGCGGGCGCGCACCCGCCAGAAGAAGATGCCCCCGGTGATGGCCGCGCCCGCAGCCATCAATCCTTTCTTTCCAAACGGTACGCGCATCTCACGAGCCTCCGAATTGCCGACCAGGTGATTATGGCCCCCGGCGTCGGGCCGGCGCGAGCACCGCGCCGGTGACCTCGAAGAGCACCACCCCGACCGCGTCGGCGACCGGGTGGAGCACACCAAGCTGGGGCCCGCCCACCCGCGTGGCGATCGCCACGAGCTCACCCGCCACCAGTCCGGCGGCGGCAAGCAGGAGTGTCAGCAGGTACGCGCCTCGCCGGGGCATCACCAGCCCCGAGACGGTGGCGCCGATGAGGACGAAGAGGATCGCGAGGAGGAGCCCGGGGCTCACGGCGTGCGCGCGGTCGGCAGGATCGTCAGGCCGAGCTCACGGAGCTGATCGGGGTCGACGGGCGCCGGCGCGTCGGTCATCAGCTCCTGCGCCTGCTGGTTCTTCGGGAAGGCGATCACATCGCGGATGTTCTCGGTACCCAGCCCCTCCATGACCATGCGGTCGATGCCGCCCGCCCAACCACCGTGGGGCGGCACTCCATACTCGAACGCCTCGAGCAGGAATCCGAACTTGCGCCGAGCCGCGTCGGCGTCGACACCGAGAGCCGCGAGGACGCGCTGCAGGATCACCGGGTCGGTGGTGCGGATGCTGCCACTGCCGATCTCGCGACCGTTGACCACGAGGTCGTAGGCGCGTGAGCGCACCTTGAGCGGATCGGTCTCGACGAAGTCGAGATCATCGAGGTGCACCATGGTGAACGGGTGGTGGGCCGCGCCGATGTCACCGGTCTCCTCGCTGCGCTCGAACATCGGGAACTCGGTCACCCAGAGCATGTCGATGCGCTCCTCGTCGTAGAGGTGCCGCGTCCGGCCGAGGTGATTGCGCAGCGCACCGAGTGCGGCGTGGACCACCGGTTCACGGTCGGCGACCATGAGCACGCAGTCGCCAACCTCCGCGCCCGTGGCGGCGCCGATTGCATCCAGCTCGGCCGATGAGAAGAACTTCGCGATGCCTCCCTGCCACCCGTCAGCACGTTTCCAGAGGTAGGCGAGTCCCTTGGCACGGGCTGCCCGGGCGATCTCCGTCAACCGGCCTTCGATGTCTCCCCGGGTGAGATCGTCACCACCCACAACGCAGATGCCCTTGACGATGCCGCCGGCACCCACAGCCTCCGCGAAGACGCGGAACCCGGATGCCCGCACCGTCTCGGTGAGGTCGCTCAGCAACAGCCCGAAGCGGATGTCAGGCTTATCGACGCCGTAGCTCTCCATCGCCTGCCGCCAGGTCATGCGCGGGAAGGGAACCGTCAGCGATCCACCTCGAAAGCCGCACGCGTCCCACGCACTCGGGATCGCATGTTCGAGGGCCGCGAAGACATCGTCCTCGTCGACAAACGACATCTCGATGTCGAGCTGGGTGAACTCGGGCTGGCGATCGGCGCGCAGATCCTCGTCGCGCATGCAGCGGGCGAGCTGGAAGTACCTGTCGAAGCCCGCGACCATGCAGAGCTGCTTGTACAGCTGGGGCGATTGCGGCAGCGCGTAGAAGCTCCCGGGGAACAGCCGGCTGGGGACCAGGTAATCGCGAGCGCCCTCAGGCGTGGCCCGGATCATCATGGGAGTCTCGATCTCCAGGAAGCCGATCTCCACCATTGCCCGGCGGAGTTCGGTGCAGAACCGCGCTCGGGCGCGCAGGTTGCGTTGCAGGTGCGTGCGCCGCAGGTCCAGGTAGCGGTGGCGGAGACGCAGCTGCTCGTCGACCTCGGTGTCCTCGTTGACCGGGAAGGGTGGGGTCTTCGCGACCGCGAGCACGCCGCAGGCGCGGGCGCGCAACTCGACCTCGCCGGTTTCGCGCCTGGGGTTCACGTTCTCTGGCGAGCGAAGCCGGATCTCGCCTTCGAAGCGCAGCACCCACTCCAGACGTGCTTCGCGGGCGGCACGATGAGCTTCGGGCGCGTCGTTGGGATCGATCACCACCTGGAGAATCCCGGTGTGATCGCGGAGGTCGATGAAGATGAGACCGCCGTGGTCGCGGCGGCGGTCGACCCATCCGTAGGTGATTGCCCGGGTCCCCGCGGCCGCTGCGCGCGGAGTCCCGCAGTAGGTGCGCTCGGTGGTCACGCGCTTCCTCGGAGGATGCGGAGCACGCTGTCCGCGAGCTCCGCGACGGGAACCGTCTGCTGGTTGCGGCCGTCGAGATCGCGCACCACGGCGCTCGCGCTCGCCATTTCGTTCTCGCCAATAATGACTGCAACCCGCGCGCCGATCCGGGTCGCATTGCGCAGCTTGCGGTCGAGCCTGCGCTCCGCGACGTCGAGCACCGTGCGGGGTCCCGAACCCCGGAGCAGGCGGGCCATATCCGCGGCAGCCTCGGACTGCCCCGGTTCGACCGAGCACACCAGGACATCGGCCGCGGGCTCCGCCGCGGGAATGGTGCCGAGCGCTCGCCCGAGGATGAGGATGCGCTCCACCCCGAGGGCATACCCGGTCGCCGGCGTCGCCGGAAAGCCGAGCAGCTCGGCGAGCCCGTCGTATCGCCCTCCCCCACCGAGGGAGCTTTGCGCGCCCTGGAGAAGGTCGTGCCAGAACTCGAAGACGGTGTCGCTGTAATAGTCGAGCCCGCGCACCACCCGGTCGTTGCGGATCGCGTCGATTCCCGCAGCTTCGAGGTCGCGGAGCACTGCGGTGAGATGCGCGCGGCTGGCGCTCTCGAGCGAGTCCCAGATCACCGGTGCGCGCTCGACCAGGGCGGCGTCACGCTTGCAGTCGAGGAGGCGGAGCGGATTGGTGTGCAAGCGCCGGCGGCAGTCATCGTCCAGCGACGCCTCCAGCGGCGTGTAGTAGGCGACCAGCGCCGCTCGATATCGGGCGCGATCCTCGGGACTCCCAAGTGAGTTGACCTGTAACTGGACGCCGCTGATGCCAAGTGCCTCGAACAGGCGCCAGGCGATCTCGATGATCTCCGCGTCGAGTTCGGGAGAGCGCTCGCCGATGCACTCCACGCCGACCTGGGTGAACTGGTGCTGGCGTCCTGCCTGGGGTCGCTCGGCCCGAAAGAACGGGCCCGCGTAGTGGACGCGCACGGGGCGGACCTCCTGGTCGAGGTGCGCGCTGAGGACTGCGCGAAGCACGCCGGCGGTCCCCTCGGGGCGGAGCGTCAGCGACCTGGCGCCGCGGTCCTGGAAGGTGAACATCTGCTTCTCGACGACGTCGGTGTCGGTGCCCACTCCGCGGCTGAACAACTCGGTCGACTCGATCACCGGGGTCTCGATCGGCCGGTAGCCGAAGGATTCGACCACGTTTCGGTGAGTCTCGAGCAGCCAGCGCCGGGCGGCGAACTCGTCGGGGAGGATGTCGCGCGTTCCGCGTGGTGCTGCGATCTCGGGCATTGGCGTCCGAGTGTACGGGCTCGCGGCGGGAACGAACCCTGGTGAGGCGGTCAGGTGCGCCGGCCGACCCATCCGGCGGCGTTGATCGGATTGTCGAATGCGATAGTCGGAACCGATCCGCGCGGCAGGCCGTGCAGCGCCAAGAGGACCTGCTCACACAGGGCCGCAAGCGCTCTGGCCCCGGAGATTCGGTCGCGTCGCAGTGACCCCACGGGCACCAGCACCGACTCACCAGGTCCGATGGTGAGCAGAACGCTGCAGCCGAGCGCCGTGATCATCAGCGGCTCGCGGTCACTCGTGCCCCCACCAAGTGTCAGCGATCCATTGGTCTCCGACTCCAGGAGCTCTGCGATGGCGTGCTCGACGACGCGAAGACGTGCCGGCCGGTCCACGCATCGCAGTCTCTCGAGGTGCCGCGACATCTGCGTGTCGCCGGCCTCAGCTGGAGTCCCGAGCCACCGTGTGCACGTCGCGGACGGATTCGAGGCGCTCGAGGAGGCGACTCAGCTGCGAGAGATTCTGGATCTCCACGATGGTGCTGATGACAGCGGTCTTGTCGTCGTACACCTGCACATCGGCGCCGCTCAGGTTGATCTTCGACTCGGCGATGATCGCCGCGATGTCGCGAAGCAGCCCGGTGCGGTCCCAGGCCTCTATCTTGATCGCCACCGGGTACACTTGGCGCGCCCCGGTCTCCCATTCCACGTCGACGATGCGGTCGACATCGGTCGCGTTGCGGACGTTCACGCAGTCGGCGCGGTGCACCGTGACCCCCTTGCCACGCGTCACGTAACCGCGTATCGCATCGCCCGCGACCGGTTTGCAGCAGTGTCCCAGGGTGGTGAGCATGTCGACGTACCCATGCACGCGCACGTGGCCGGTCGGTGCCGGAGTGCTCGTCAGGGGAATCCCGAGGATGCGATCATCGTCGCTCTGCTGAGCGTCGGCCCCGAAGCGAAGCACGGCGCTGCGCGCGCTGATATCCCCGTAGCCGATGGCCGCGACGAAGTCGTCGGTTGTGCTGATCTTGAACTCTCGAGCGAGCTCGAGCAGCTCGTCGTCCTTCACGCTGCTCAACGCCATCTGACGGAGTCGCCGGAACTCCTTGTCCAGCATCTCGCGGCCCTTCTGGATGTTCTCGTCGCGGCGCTCGCGCTTGAACCATTGACGGATCTTTTCGCGGGCGCTCGACGTCTTGACGAAGTTCAGCCAGTCACGCGACGGACCGTGCAGCCCTTTGGTGGTGAGCACCTCGACGATCTCCCCGTTCTCGAGGCGATGGTCGAGCGGCACCATCCTTCCGTTGACCTTGGCGCCGATGCACGCGTGCCCGACATCAGTGTGGATGCGATACGCGAAATCCACCGGGGTCGACCCCTGCGGCAGCGAGCGCACGTCGCCACGCGGCGTGAACACGAAGACCTCGTCCTGGAATATGTCGACCTTGACGGTGTTGACGAACGCCTCGGCGTCGAGCACCTCCTTCTGCCAGTCCATCAGGAGGCGCAGCCACGTGAAGCGCTCGTCGATACGCGCCCCATCCTGGCCGCCCTTGTACCGCCAGTGCGCCGCGACTCCGTACTCGGATGTCTCGTGCATCTCCTGGGTGCGGATCTGCACCTCCATCGGCTCACCGGTGTGCGAGAGCACGGTTGTGTGCAGGGACTGGTAGCCATTTCCCTTGGGCATCGCGATGTAATCCTTGAACCGCCCTGGCAAGGGTTTCCACAACGAGTGCACGACGCCGAGCGTGCCGTAGCAGTCCTTGATAGAGTCGACGAGGACGCGGATCGCGATGATGTCGTAGATCTCGCCGAATTCCTTCTGGCCGCGCACCATCTTCTCGTGGATGCTGTACGTGCGCTTGGTTCGACCGGCGATCTCCGCGTGCATCCCGAGCGGCGCAAACTCGCGACCGAGGATCTCGGTGACATCGCGGACAAACGCGTCGCGCTGCTCGCGGCTGCTGGCGAGACGCGCCTCGATCAGCTGGTAATTGTCAGGGTCGAGCTGCACGAACGCGAGATCCTCGAGCTCGCCCTTGATCTCCCAGATGCCAAGTCGGTGCGCCAGCGGCGCATAGATGTCGAGGGTCTCGCGGCTGATCCGCAGCCGGCGCTCGGTGGTGTGCGCGCTGACGGTGCGCATGTTGTGCAGCCTGTCGCCGAGCTTGATGAGCACGACGCGCACGTCCTCAGCCATGGCCACGAGCATCTTCCGGATGTTCTCGGCCTGGTGCTCTTCGGCGCTGCGCACATGGATCTTGCCGAGCTTGGTCACCCCGTCGACGAGCTTCGCAACCTGCTCGCCGAAGAGTCGCCGCACCTCTTCACGGGTCACCTCGGTGTCCTCCACCGTGTCGTGGAGCAGGGCGGCCATGAGCGTCTCGGGGTCGAGGTGCAGGTCTGCGAGGATGCCCGCGACCGCTAACGGGTGCTCGATGTACGGCTCACCGGTGAGCCGTGCCTGACCCGCGTGCGCGCGTTCTGCGACCTCGAAGGCGCGCCGGATCGACGCTTGATCCTCCTTGGGGAGGTACTCGACACGGGTCATGAGGTCGGTGATTGGCACGGTCCTTGACGAGTGTAGGGCCAGCGGTCAGTGATCAAACACGTGGCGACCCGGACCTCGGCGGAGGATTTTAGGGACCGTGGCCAAATGTGCAGCTCAGAACTGTGGATGGCGGCGACACATCGCGGTATCAGATGTGTAAACGAGCGGCCGTCAAGCGCCCACCCGGTAGACTGCCCTCGATGACCCTGGAATCAACTGAGCCCGGAGTGGCAGGGATGGCGACGTCGCTGGTCTCGCCTCTCGGGGAATCGCTGGTCGACCTGCTGATGACCGCCGACGAGCTCGCAGACTTCGATGCGCGCGCCGACGAGCTCATCGCTTTGCGGATCTCGTCGACCGTCGCTGCGGATGTCGCGCTGCTCGGCAGCGGTGCATATTCGCCCCTGGACGGATTCCAGGGCCGCACCGACTACGAGAGCGTCGTCGAGCACGCGGCGCTCAGCGACGGGACGCCATGGACGCTGCCGATCACGCTGCCCGCCGGTGACTCCGGGCGCACCCTGCGCGAGGGTGTCGTGGTCGCGCTGCGCGACGACTTCAATCGCCTGATCGGCGTGCTGAGCGTGGACGAGGTGTACGAGCGGGACCTCGAGCGCGAGGCGAGCGAGGTGTACAGGACCAACGATCGGGCGCACCCCGGGGTCGCCGCGCTCTTCGCCCAGGGCCCCACAGCGGTCGCCGGACCGGTTCGGGTGGCACCGCAACCCGAGGGCGAGGTGCCATCGACCCCGGCCGAGACCCGCGCCGTGTTCGCGCGGCGTGGATGGTCGACGGTGGTCGGGTTCCAGACGCGCAACCCGGTGCACCGGGCTCACGAGTACCTCACCAAGGTCGCCCTCGAGCAGGTCGACGGCCTCCTGCTTCACCCCCTCTCCGGAGTAACCAAGGGCGATGACGTTCCCTTCGAGGTGCGCATGCGGTGCTACCGGGTGCTCCTCGACGGCTACTATCCGCCGAACCGCGTGGTGCTCGGCGTCTTCCCCGGGGCGATGCGATACGCCGGACCTCGCGAGGCCATCTATCACGGTCAGGTCCGCCGGAACTATGGCTGCTCGCACTTCATCATCGGTCGGGATGCGGCCGGTGTCGGCAATTACTACGGCACCTACGACGCCCAGACACTCTTCGACGAGCTTGGCGGCGCCGACCGGCTCGGCTTCGAGGCGTACAAGTTCGAGCACACCTTCTACTGCAGGGCATGCGAGAGCATGGCCAGCACCAAGACGTGCCCGCACGGCGCCGACGATCGCGTGATCCTGAGCGGGACGCGCGTGCGCGAGATGCTCACCCGGGGGGACGCGATCCCGCACGAGTTCACCCGGCCCGAGGTCGCGGAGATCCTTCGCGCCGCGTATGCCCTCGCCGCGTCGGGTGCGGTCTCATGAGCGGGCTCACCATCTGGTTCACGGGGCTCTCCGGCGCCGGCAAGTCGACGATCGGGCAACGCGTGGCCACCGCGCTGCGTGAGCAGGGTCATCGGGTCGAGGTCCTCGACGGCGACGAGGTCCGCCAGACTCTCAGTGCCGGCCTCGGCTTCAGCAAGGAAGACCGCGACATCAACATTCGCAGGATCGGCTTCGTCGCCGAGCTGCTGACTCGCAACGGGGTGGTCGCCATAACCGCTGCGATCTCCCCTTACGCCGACACGCGGGCCGAGGTGCGCCGCCGCGTCGGTCGCTTCGTCGAGGTCTACGTACGCTGTTCCATCGACGTGCTCTCCGAACGCGACGTCAAGGGCTTGTACAAGCGCGCGCTTGCGGGAGAGATCGCTCACTTCACCGGCGTGTCGGATCCCTACGAGGCCCCCGAGGCACCGGACGTGATCGTCGACAGCGGGACGCAAACCGTCGATGAGTCGGTCGCAGCCGTGCTGGCGGCCGTTGAGGCGAGCGGGCTCCTCCCCGAACCGGCGCTGCGCGGCTGACGCCGCAATGCGCACGCCGCACGCCCGGCCGCGCCACCCGCGACCTCGGGTCACCCTCGACCAGCTGCACACATTTCTCGCGGTCGCCGAACGCGAGCACGTGACCGCTGCGGCGGAGGCGCTCGGTCTCTCGCAAGGATCGGTGAGCGGCGTGGTCCGCCGCCTCGAAGCCACACTCGGCCTGCCGCTCCTCCAGCGCGTGGGCCGGAACGTCCAGCTCACCGATGTCGGCCGGGCGCTTCGCCAGCTCGCCGAGCGAGTCCTCGAGGACGTCGGCCAGATCGAGGAGCTTCGCAGCGGCTACCTCGCCTTCGAGCGCGGTGAGCTGACCGTCGCCGCCGGACGGGTGATGGGCGCGCACCGCCTCGCCGCCTGGCTCGCACCGTTCGTTGCCGAGCACCCGGAGATCAACGTGCGCCTCGCCCTGGCGCCGATGCGCTCACTGGTCACGATGCTCGCCGAAGGCCGGGCCGACATCATCCTTGCCGGATCGTCGGTGCGCGTGCCCGGCGTCGAGATGGTGGTGCTCGAGCACACCGAGCTGGTGACGGTGGTCGCGGCCCATCACCCGCTGGCCTCGAGCCGCACCGCGGTTCGCGACCTGGTTGCGCATCGCCATCTCGCCCACGAGCGGGGCAGCGCCACCGAGGCGCTCGCCGCCCACGCGCTGGGGGTGCACGTGGACCCGGAGAACACCCTCGAGCTCGAGGAGGGTGCCCTCCATGCGGCACTGCTCGCCGGGCTCGGGTTCGCGGCGATGCCGCGATCCGTCGTGGAGCAGGATATCGCCGCCGGGCGGCTGGTCATCATCCCGCTCCCGGGACGCGGCGTCTCCCAGTCGTTCGCAGCGGCCCGCCGTCGCGACCTGCACACCCCGGCGGTCGATGCGTTCTGGTCGCACCTGCAGCGGATCGCCGTCGACCAGGCGTGAGCCTCAGTAGGAGCGTGCCAGGAGCGCGCTGAACTCGGCAGGCTCGCCGCAGCCGAGGCATGGCGCACCGCCTCCGGGGCGGTCGGCTCGGAGCACGCGCACCGTGACCGCATGCACGGCCGCCTTGACCACCTCCTCGCACTCGGGGGTGGCGCAGAAGGGCCCGGTGGCGAAGACAGGACGCTCGGCGAATGCCGCCGTGAGCTCCTCGAGGGTCCCGACGTCGACGCTGCGCTCCTCGAGCCGGCGCTGGGCGCGCTCGAAGATCGCCCGCTGGGCTGCGACCAGGAGCTCCGGCAAGCGGGCGGCCAGTCCTGCAACCGGGACTCTCTCCTGGATGCCGTCAACTCGATGGACGAGGGTCACGTTGCCGTCGGCGAGGTCCTTGGCGCCGACCACGATGCGTAACGGCACGCCGCGCAGCTCCCAGTGCGCGTACTTTTCGCCCGGGCGCATGGCTTCGCGGCGGTCGACGCGCAGCCGGACGTCATGAGGACACTCGCGCTCGAGCCGGGTCGCGGCCTCCTCCACCACCGCGGCTCCAGCGAAGTCGTTGCTGCGCGTGATCGGCACCACCACGACCTGCACCGGTGCGACCTTGGGAGGCAGGATCAGGCCCATGTCGTCGCCATGGCCCATGACCACCGCGCCGACGGTGCGGGTCGACAGTCCCCACGATGTCTGAAACGGATGCTGGCGCTGATTCTCGCGATCGCTGTAGGCGATGTCGTACGCGCGGGTGAAGTTCTGTCCGAGGTGGTGGGACGTGCCTGACTGCAGCGCCCAGCCGTCGGCCATCATCGCCTCGATGCTCACCGTGTAGCGCGCGCCGGGAAACTTCTCGGACTCGGTCTTGCGTCCCTTGATGACCGGGATGGCGAGCCATTCCTCGGTCAACTCCCGGTAGCAGTCGAGCATGGTGTCGACTTCCTCGGCCGCCTCGCTGTCGAGCTGATGGAATGTGTGTCCTTCCTGCCAGAGGAACTCGGTGGTGCGCAGGAACAGTCGAGTGCGGTGCTCCCAGCGACAGACATTCGCCCACTGGTTGATCTTCACCGGCAGGTCACGCCACGAGTGAATCCAGTCCGCGTACATCGAGCAGATGATGGTTTCGCTGGTGGGGCGCACCGCGAGGCGTTCCTCGAGATCCTTGCCGCCACCGCGTGTCACCCACGCGACCTGAGGGTCGAAGCCCTCGACGTGGTCTGCTTCCTTCTGCAGATACGACTCCGGGATGAACAGCGGGAAGTACATGTTCTCGTGGCCGGTGCGCTTGATCATGTCGTCGAGCGCTCGCTGGATGTGCTCCCAGATGGCGTAGCCGTAGGGGCGGATCACCATGCAACCGCGCACCGGCGAGTAATCGGCGAGCTCGGCACGACGCACCACGTCGGTGTACCAGCGGTCGAAGTCCTCGCTCTGCGCCGTGATCCGCTTCTCGTCGGCCATGGGCGAGCAGTCTACGTGAGGACGCCCTCGCGCTCGCTCAGCCCGACCGGCAGCGGCTTGCCCTCGGCGATGTAGTGCGCATCCTCTTCCGCGATGGCGTGGAGCTCGTCGAGCAGCGTCGCCACCAGCTCATTCTCGGGAAGCGTGGCGACCACCTTGCCGTTGCGATAGAGAATGCCCTTCTGCTTGCCACCGGCGATGCCGATGTCGGCGTGCATGCCCTCACCGGGGCCGTTGACGACGCAGCCCATGACTGACACCGTGATGGTCCGCTTTACGCCCTCCAGCGCCTTGGAGACCTGAGCGACCATCGGGACCATGTCGATCTCCAATCGCCCGCAGGTCGGGCACGCGACCAGGTTGGGACCGTCGCCGCGCTCCTGCAGATTGGCGAGGATCTGACGGGCGACTCGCACCTCCTCCTCTGGCGATCCGACCAGCGACACCCGAATCGTATCGCCGATTCCCTCGGCGAGCAGGAGGCCGATACCGAGCGCGCTCTTGATGCTGCCGGTGTCCACAGGACCTGCCTCGGTCAGACCGAGATGGAGCGGATATCGATTGCCGAGGGCGACGAAGGCTCGATTGGCAGCGAGGTTGGTGAGCACGTCGCTCGCTTTGAGCGAAACCTTAATGTCGCGGAAATCGAGCGCTTCGAGCACGCGGATGTGGCTCAGCGCGGCCGCGACCATGTTCTTTGCGGTCTCGTCGATGGACCCCCCGCGCCCTCTGGTGAGTTCCTTGCGCTGCGGGATGCTCCCGGCGTTGACGCCGATGCGGATGGGGACGTTGCGAGCCTTCGCCTCGCGCGCGATGTCGGCGACCTTCGCGCTGTCGGTGATGTTGCCCGGGTTGAGGCGCAGGCAGTTGACGCCGGCCTCGAGCGCCAGCAGCGCGAGCGGCGCGTCGTAGTGAATATCGGCGACCACCGGGATCGGTGATTCGCGCACGATTTCATGCAGCGACGCAGCAGCCTCTCGAGTGTCGCAGGTGACCCGGATGATGTCCGCACCCGCCTGCGCCGCGCGCTGGATCTGCGCGATGGTGGCCGCAGCATCCTCAGTCTGTGTCTTGGTCATGGTCTGCACCGCGATCGGCGCAGCTCCGCCGATGACCACATTGCCGACGCGCACGGGAACCGTCGGCCGTCGCTCGCTTGTCACCACCCCATCCTTGTTCACAGCCGGGTCACGTCACCGATGGTGACATAGATCGCGAAGAGCACGATGATCGCCAGACCGACCGCGGTGATGTATGCCTCGACCTTCGGGTTGAGCCTGCGCCGGCGCACCGACTCGATGAGGATGAAGAGCAGCTTGCCGCCGTCGAGGAACGGAATCGGGAGCATGTTGACGAATCCGAGGTTCATGCTGATGAAGCCGATCCACCACAGCAGACCGTTCGGACCAAGGAAGCCGTTATTGGTGGCGACAGCCGTCTCCTGGGCGATGCCGACCGGCCCGGTGAACCCTTGCGGACCGTTGATGCCGCCCTGGGGCGGGTGGACGATCAGCCCGTAAATCCCCGAGAACTCCGCCCCGATGAAGCTGGGGATCGCGCTGAAACCGCTCGCGAACGCCGCGGGCAGGCTCTCGCCGCTGACCCCGGGGATCACTCCCATGATCCACGAGACCCGGATCGCGTTCTGGGTCGGGTAGCCGTCGCGAATCCCCGACACGGTCACGTTGGTGAAGGACTGCGAGATCGAGCCGTCGGAGTGCTGCTGGTACCCGGAGATGGTCACCGGGCTGCCGCCGCCGAGCAGGGTGGCCGGGTCGCCGGCGCCGACCGGGTGTCCATTGATGGTGGTGACGACCAGGCTGCCGGTGGGCAGGTTGCCGGCGGCCGACGGGTTGTTGAGGACGTTCGAGATGGTCAGCCGGGGGATGAGCGTGGTGCTCCGCATGCTGCCGTCGGCCGCCTGGTAGGTGACGGTGATCGGGTTGCCCAGGCTCGCCGATGTTGCCTGGTGCAGGTCTGCGGTCACGTGGGCGAAGCTGTCCTGGCGGATGACGTGCCCGTTGAGGGCGAGGATGGTGTCGCCGTTGCGAAGCCCGGCCTGACCGGAGGGGGCGTGCGCGTCGTACTGGTATGGGGTCGGCTGCATGTCGATGATTGCGAAGCAGAGGCCACCGAAGACGAAGTTGGCGACGATGCCCGCCGCCACGGTCGCAAAACGCCGAGGGCGGCTCGCTCGGTAGAAGTTGCGCTCGCCCGCGTCTGCCTCACCGACCAGGCCGAGCATGCCTGCCATGCGGACGAAGCCGCCCGCGGGGATCGCCCGCACCGCATAGAGGGTTTCGCCGATCTTCCGCGAATACAGCTTTGGCCCGAAACCGATGGAGAACTCCTCGACCTTGATGCCCGCGAGCTTGCCGACGAGGAAGTGACCGCCCTCGTGGATGGTGATCACCGAGACGAGGACGAGGATGAACGCGCCGGCGTAGATGAGGAACTGGGTCATGAGGTGGCGGCCACGGTCGCGGTGCTCGATCGGACCCGCTCGCGTGCCCACGCGTCGGCCGCCAGCACGTCGTCCAGGCTCGACGCGGTGCGATCCTCGAAACCGTCAAGAGCGTCACCCACCAGGGTCACGATCTCGTCGAACCGGCAGCGCCCGCCGGTAAACGCGCTGACCGCCTCCTCGTCGGCGGCGTTGAGCACGCAGGGGGCCAGGCCGCCCCGCTCACCGGCGGCGCGGGCGAGCGCGAGCGCAGGGAAGCGTTCGACGTCGACCGGCAGGAACTCGAGAGGCGACGCGCCGCGGAGGTCGAGGTGCGGCCCGACGCCGGGGAGGCGCTCGCCATCGGCGAGGGCGAGGGCGATCGGGACGCGCATGTCAGGCACCCCCAGCTGGGCGACGATGGCGCCGTCGCGAAACTCGACCCAGCTGTGCACGATGCTCGTCGGTTGGATGGCCACGTCGATCGAGGCATAGGGCGCATCGAAGAGGAAGTGCGCCTCGATGATCTCGAGCCCCTTGTTCATCATCGTCGCCGAATCGATGGTCACCTTCGGGCCCATGTTCCAGGTGGGGTGCGCGAGCGCCTCAGCGGGTGTGATCGTCGCGAAGGTGCCGATCGGCCGACGCAGGAATGGACCACCACTGGCGGTGAGCACGAGCCGCTCGACCGAGTCACGGTTCTCGCCGCGAAGGCACTGCCAGAGCGCGGAGTGCTCGCTATCGATCGGGATGATGCGTGCACCCGAGGCGGCGGCGCGGGCCCGGACCAACTCTCCTGCCATGACCAGGACTTCCTTGGTCGCGGTGGCAACCCTCGAGCCGGCGTCGATCGCGGCGAGAGTCGGGCGGAGCGCGGTGGCGCCGGTGATGGCCACGCAGACGACGTCGGCGTTCATCGCCGCGATCTCGCACGCGGCGTCCATCCCGGTGGCGCAGCCATCCGGCAACGACGTTCCCGGGACCGGGTGGACCAGCGCGGTGCGCTCGACGCCGAAGCGCGCAGCCACAGCTGCCAGCGCCACCGCGTCGCTCCCGGCAACGGCTCCGACCAGCTCGAAGCGGTCGGCGAATCTGCCGATCACGTCACATGCCTGCCTGCCGATGGATCCGGTTGCGCCGAGCAGGACAACGCGGCGGCGGCGAGTCGATTGGGTCACTTGTGCGCGGATGCCTCACTCAGTACCGAGTAGATCAGAGCATGCGGGCGCTTTCGCCGTGGTTACGGGAATGCGATCAGCTTCAAGAAGCAATATACGACCGGAGCTATCAATACAAGGCTGTCGGCGCGGTCCAGGAGTCCGCCATGACCGGGAATCAAGGTTCCTGAGTCCTTGACCCCCGCCTGCCGCTTGATCGCCGATTCGACGAGATCGCCGCCCTGCGCCGCGACCGCCGTCAAACCCCCGAGCACGGCGCCCAGTGGGACGCTGATCCCGACCAGCAAAGGACCGGCGATGGCGCCGATGAGCACCGAGGCGAGCGCACCGCCCACCGCTCCCTCCAGCGACTTCTTCGGGGAGATCGACGGAAAGAACCGATGCCGGCCGAACGCGGTGCCGCAGAAGTACGCGACCGTGTCGCCGCCGACGGCCCCGGCGACGGCGAGGAGTACCAGGCGGAAGCCCAGATGGTTCGTGTCGGGCACGTGCCACCGGTAGATCGCGATCCAGAACCCGAGACACAGGCCGAGATAGGTGGCGCCGCCCACCGCCACAGCCCAACCCGCGAAGCTCTGGCCGGTGGCGATGCCCGCGAGCAGGCCGACGACCGAGGCCGCCGCGAAAGCCCAGTCGGCCGCCATGTCCGGCGCGGGGAGCACGAAGCGGATCGCCAGCCACAGTGTCAAGGGCAGGATCAGCCATGCGGGCGGATTCGCTCCGATGTGTCCGAGCAGGTTGCGCAGCTCCCACGCTCCGATCACCGCGCCTGCCGCGACGAAGGCGGCCACTGCCGGGGTCCCGATCCAGAGCGCCGCGGCCAGCACCACGACCAGCACCAGGCCGGAGATCACCCGGAGCGCGAGGTTCATCCCCTCGGCGTGGCGTGATGCACGTCGTGCGCCCGCGGTGCCGGCGGCGGCCCGAACGTGTCGTCCTGCGCGCCGGGATCAGGGACAGCCCCGAATTTCCGCTCCCTGCAGCTGTAGTCGTCGAGCGCCTCGTGCACCGCGGACTCGCCGAAATCGGGCCAGAGTGTGTCGGTCACATACAGCTCGGCGTAGGCCGCCTGCCACAACAGGAAATTGCTGATCCGGAACTCGCCGGCGGTGCGCACGATCAGGTCCGGGTCGGGAAGGCCGGCGGTGTACAGGGCGCTGCTGAGGACGCCCTCGTCGAGCTTGCTGAGGTCAGTCCCCGATCGCGCCAGCTCGCGAATCGCCGCGACGATCTCGCCCCTGCCGCCGTAATTGATGGCGACATTGAGGATCGCCGACGTGTCGTGAGCGGTCAACGCCTCAGCCTGGGCCACCTTCTCCTGGAGCGATGCGCTGAGTCGCGCACGATCGCCGAAGACCCGGATCTGGACGCCGTTCTCGTGCAGCTCGCCGACCTCGCGATCGATGGTCTCGCCGAAGAGCCGCATCAGCGCGCTGACCTCGGTCCGTGGGCGCTGCCAGTTCTCGGTGCTGAACGCGTAGAGCGTGAGGATGTGCACGCCGGCCTGGTGGCACGCCTCCATCACTGGGCGGATCGCGCGGACTCCCGCGCGGTGGCCGGCGACTCGCGGGAGGTGTCGCTGCCGGGCCCAGCGTCCGTTCCCGTCCATGATGATGCCGATATGCCGCGGCAGGTCTGCCCGTGCCGGGAGTGGGACTGCGGCGGGAGCGGGTGGGTGCTGCATCGTGGGGCTCGGGGTCAGAACGGATTCGGGCCGCCAGCCGTTTCGCGGCCGGCGTGCGTCAGACCTCGAGGATCTCAGACTCCTTTCGCTGAGCGGCGTCGTCGATGCGGGCGATGAACTGGTCGGTGATCTTCTGCACCTCGGTGAGCTTGCTGGCGACCTCGTCCTTGCTGACATGGCCGTCCTTCTCGACGCGGCGAAGATGGTCGACCTCGTCGCGGCGGATGTTGCGCACCGCGACGCGGGATTCCTCGGCCTTGCGATGCACGAGCTTCACAAGGTCCTTGCGACGCTCCTCGGTGAGCTGCGGGATGGCGACGCGGATCACCTGACCGTCGTTGCTCGGGTTGAGTCCGAGATCGCTCTTCTGTATCGCCTTCTCGATGGCGCCGAGCGAGCTGCGGTCGTAGGGCTGGATGACCAGCATGCTCGCCTCGGGAACGCTGATCCCCGCGAGGCTTTGCAGCGGCGTCGGGGCTCCGTAGTACTCGACGTGAAGCCGTTCGAGCAGCGCGGGAGAGGCGCGTCCGGTGCGCACCGTCATGAGCTCGCGATGCAGCGCCTCGACGCTCTTCTCCATTCGCTGGTTCGCGTCGGCGATCCTGCTCGCGATCTGCTGCTCAGGGTCGTCGGACTTGTCGCGGTCGCTCACTCGACGCTGCCCTCGGCATCGACGCGGGTCCCGATCTGCTCACCCAGGATGACCCGCTCGATGTTCCCCTCGGTGAAGAGGTCGAAGACGATGATCGGCATCCGGTTGTCCATGCACAGCGTCACCGCGGTGCTGTCCATGATCGCGAGCCCGCGATTGAGCACATCCATGTACGTGAGGCTCGCGAGCCGCGTCGCGGTGCTGACCTTGTGAGGGTCGGCGCTGTAGATGCCGTCGACCTTGGTCGCTTTGAGGAGCACGTCGGCGCCGATCTCCACGGCGCGCAGCGCGGCGGTGGTGTCGGTGGTGAAGAACGGGTTGCCGGTTCCCGCGGCGAGGATCACCAGGCGTCCCTTCTCGAGGTGACGGATCGCCCGCCGGGGTATGAACGGCTCGGCCACCTGCGACATCGCGATCGCGCTCTGCAGCCGGCAGGCGATGCCGAATTGCTCGATGGCGTCGCGCAGCGCCAGCGCGTTGATGACCGTGGCGAGCATGCCCATGTAGTCGGCGGTGACCCGGTCGATACCGTGCTGGCTCGCCTCGGTACCGCGCACGATGTTGCCGCCGCCGACCACGATCGCGACCTGGACGCCACGCTCAACGATGTGCGTGACCTGCTCGGCGATGTGCCGAGCCGCGCTGTAGTCGATGCCGTAGCCGGCGGTGCCGAGCAATGCCTCACCGCCGAGCTTGAGGATGACCCGGCTGAACACCGGCACGCGTCCGTCACGGGCACGTCCCGCGACCTCGGCGAGCTCCATGTGCGTGACTTCGAAGCTCACGCCACGGCGGTCGTGGTCGAGCTGTCATTGCCGTCGTCGGCGCCCACCGCGAATCGCGAGAATCGTGCGACCGAGATGTTCTCGCCGAGCCTGGCGATCGCCTCGGTCACGAGGTCGCCGACCTTCTTCTTGTCGTCTTTGATCCACGGCTGCTCGAGCAGGCAGATCTGCGCGTAGAAAGAATCGAGCTTGCCGGCGAGGATCTTCTCGACGATGTTGTCGGGCTTACCCTTGACCTGCTCGCGGTACACGGCGCGTTCGCGCTCGACGACCTCAGCGGGAACGTCCTCACGGCGCACGTACTTCGGGGCCATGCCGACCACCTGCAGCGCGAGCGTGTGCGCCAGGTGCTTGAAGTCATCCGTCTTGGCGACGAAGTCCGACTCGCAGTTGATCTCGATCAGCGCACCCTGCTTGGCCATGCCACCGGCGTGATGGATGTATGCATCGATGAGCCCCTCGTTGGTGCTGCGTCCGGCCTTGGCAGCGGCGCGGGCGAATCCCTTGGCGCGCAGCCAGTCCTCGGCCTTGTCCATGTCGCCATCACTTTCCACGAGTGCTCGCTTGCAGTCCATCATGCCTGCGCCGGTGCGCTCCCGCAAGGCTTTGACCATCGCCGCCGTGACTTCGGCCATCAGCTCGTCGCCTCGGCCGCGGGAGCTGCAGCGGCAGCGGCGGGAACTGCCGCAACCTCCGGCGCCGGCTCCTCGGCCGGATGGTCGGCCGCGACCGCGTCGGCATGTGCGGCGTCGGCAGCCGCGGCTTCGGCGGCCGCGGCCGCCGCCGCTTCCGCAGCCGCAGCGGCTTCGCGGTCGCGCTTCTCGGCTTCCTGCCGCTCCTGCAGCTCGCGTTCGCTGAGCTGCTGCAGGCCTTCGGTGATCGCCTGGCCGATGGCGGTGACGATGAGCCGGCAGCTGCGCATCGCGTCATCGTTGCCAGGGATGACCACCTGGATGGGGTCCGGATCGCAGTTGGTGTCGACGATGGCCACGATCGGGATGCCGAGCTTGTTCGCCTCGGTGACGGCGATGCGTTCCTTCTTGCAATCGATGACGAACACCGCACCCGGAACCCGCTTCATGTCGGCCATGCCCGCGAAGTTGTTCTCGAGACGCTCGAGGTCGTCCTTGGCGTCGTTCGCCTCCTTCCCGCTCATGCGCTCGAAGTCGCCGCGGGCCTGCATGACCCGGAGCTCGGCGAGGCGGCGGAGACGGCGCTGGATCACCGTGAAGTTGGTGAGCATGCCGCCCATCCAGCGATGGGTGACATAGGCCTGCCCGGTGTTCCGGCAGACCTCCTCGATGACGTCCTGGGCCTGCTTCTTGGTGCCCACGAAGAGCACCTTCTGTCCGTCGGCGACGACCTTCTTCAGGTAGTCGCAGGCGACGTCAAGCTGCTTCTGGGTCTGCTCGAGGTCGATGATGTGGATGCCGTTGCGCGCCGTGAAGATGTACGGGCGCATCCGGGGATTCCACCGGCTGGTCTGGTGGCCGAAGTGAACTCCGGCCTCCAGCAGCTGGCGCAGTGTTGCTGCCGGCATGGGCGGTCGCTCCTGTTGGGGTGGTGTGGTGCCTCCGTTCGGGGTGAACCGCGGCGGCGACCCGGGACACCGGGCACCCGCCGGCCGCGTGAAACCGAACGTGTGAGATGTGGTGAGTGTACCAGCCCTGCGGACCCGCTAATCGGGCCCCCTCAGAGCACGTAGCGGCGCAGGTCCTGGTTGCCGACGAGGTCGCCCAGGCGCTGCGCCACGTAGGCGGCGTCGATGACCACGGTGCTGTCCGCCAGCTCCTCGGCGCCGAACGAGACGTCCTCGAGGACCTTCTCCATGATCGTGAACAGGCGGCGGGCACCGAGATTCTCGTCCTCTTCGTTGACCCGGTACGCCTGCGCGGCGAGTTCGCGGATCCCTTCCGGGGTGAACTCGAGGGTGACCCGCTCGGTGCCGAGCAGGGCGGCGTACTGCCTGGTCAGGGCGTTGCCCGGCTCGGTCAGGATCCGCACCAGGTCGTCCTCGCTGAGCGGTTGCAGCTCCACGCGGATCGGGAATCGACCCTGGAACTCGGGAATCAAGTCAGAGGGCCGGGCCGCCGTGAACGCGCCCGCGGCGATGAAGAGCACGTGGTCGGTGCGCACCGGTCCGTAGCGGGTGTGCACCGTCGAGCCCTCGAGGATCGGCAGCAGATCCCGCTGCACTCCCTCGCCGCTGACGTCGGGTCCACGGTCCGACGCCGGGCCGCAGATCTTGTCGACCTCGTCAATGAAGACAACCCCGGAGTCCTCGACAAGCCGGATGGCGTCGTCATAAACCCGGTCCATGTCGATCAGCCGGTCGGTCTCCTCGTCGACGAGCACGTCCCGAGCCTCGGCGACGGTCATGAGCTTCTTACGCTTGCGAGGCGGGGCGAGCTGGGAGAAGAAGTCCGACAGCGAAACACCCACCTCCTCGAGCCCGGTCCCGGTGAAGCCTTCGAACGCGGGTTGGAAGGGCTCCTCGACCTCGATCTCCACGGTGGCGGCTTCGAGGGCTCCAGCGGAGAGGCGAGCGGCCAGGCGTTTGCGCCGGACGCGGCGCCGCCGGCTCTCGACGGCGGTTTCGGCAGAATCGGCATCGCCCTCTCGACGGCCGCGCACACTGCGCTGGCGCTCGTTCGTCTCGTGCAGAGTATCGAGGAGACGTTCGTCGGCGAGCGCCCGAGCCCTGGGCTCGACGTCCGCGATCCGGTCCTCGTGGAGCTCGGTGATCGTCTGCTCGAGGAGGTCACGGAGGATGGATTCGACGTCGCGGCCGACGTAGCCGACCTCGGTGAACTTGGTCGCCTCGACCTTGATGAAGGGCGACTCGGTCAGGCGGGCAACGCGTCTCGCGATCTCCGTCTTGCCCACCCCGGTGGGACCGATCATGAGGATGTTCTTGGGGAGCACCTCGTTGCGCAGCTCATCGGGCAGCATCCGGCGCCGAACCCGATTGCGCAGCGCGATCGCCACCGACCGCTTGGCATCGTGCTGGCCGATGATGTACTCGTCGAGCCTGCGCACCACCTCGGCGGGGCGGAGCGTCTCGCCGGCAACCGCCTCGACCAGGTCGTGCGTCGGACGCGCCTCGTGCGAGTCATCGAGCGGCGCCTCGTAGGCCACGGCAGAGCTCATGCCGGGACCGGCGCGGGCGCCGGCGTGGCGGTGTCGAGGGTTTCCACGGTGATGTTGTCGTTGGTGTAGATGCAGAGCCGCGCGGCGATGTGCATGGCGCGGCGGGCGATCTCCTCGGCGCCGAGCTCGGTGCTCTCGAGCAGCGCGGCGGCGGCGGCGTGCGCGTACGGGCCACCGCTGCCGATGGCGACCACGCCGTCGTCCTCGTCGGGCTCGATGACCTCGCCATCGCCGCTGAGCAGGAGGACGCGGTTGGCGTCGGCAACGATGAGCATGGCCTCGAGGCGGCGGAGGTACTTGTCGGTGCGCCATTCCTTGCTCAGGCCGATGGCGGCGCGGATGAGATTGCCCTGGTGCTTGTCGAGGTGCTGCTCGAACTTGTCGAAGAGGGTGAGCGCGTCCGCCACCGCGCCGGCAAAGCCACAGACCACCTGGCCGTGGTGGAGGCGGCGAACTTTGGAGGCGCGCTGCTTCATCACGATGTCGCCGACGGTCACCTGCCCGTCCCCGGCGACGGCCACGCGGCCGTTGCGCTGCACCGCCACGACGGTCGTTGCGTGTGCCGGGGTCATACCAGGGCGGTCTTTGGCGGCCGGTACTTGCAGGCCGGGTACCCGGAGCAGCTGACGAAGGGTCCATAGCGGCCCTTGCGGGTGACCAGCGGCTTGGAGCACTCCGGGCAGGATTCGCCCGTCGGCTCCGGGGGCGGACCCGCCGGACGAGCCCCGGCGGCGTCCGGCTGGATGTACTTGCAGTCCGGATAGCCGCTGCACCCGACGAAGGATCCGCGTCTGCCGCTCCGCCGCCGGAGCGGTTTGCCGCAGGTGGGGCACGCTCCCAGCACCTCGGGCTCGGCGCCGTTGGCCCCGGGGGACGCGCTGCGGTCGTCCTTGATGTAGGTGCAGCTGGGATAGCCGGAGCACCCGACGAAGGGTCCGCGCCGGCCCTGGCGCGTGACCAGCGGTTTCTCGCAGATCGGGCAGAGCTCACCGGTCGCCACCGCTTCGCTCTTCTTGCGGTCCTTGATGTACTTGCATTCCGGGAACCGCGAGCAGCCGACGAATTCGCCGAACTTCCCTTCGCGAACCACCAGCTGGCCGATCTCGCATTCGGGGCACTCCTCGCCGGTCTCGCGGGCGGGAACGCGGACGCGCTCCATCGATCGCTCGGCGCGCTCGAGGGTCTCCGCGAACGGCTCATACCACTCGCGCACGGTGGGCTCGTACTGTCGCGTGCCCTCCTCCACCGAGTCGAGCCGCTTCTCGAGGTCGGCGGTGAACGCCACGTCAACGATCTCGGGGAAGTTTTGACGGAGCACGGCGTCCACGGTCTTGCCGAGCTCGGTCGGGTGGAGGCGCCGCTCGAGCTGCTTCACGTACTGGCGCTCCTGGATCACCTCGATGGTCGCGGCGTAGGTCGAGGGACGGCCGATGCCCCGTTCCTCGAGCTCCTTGATCAGAGTTGCCTCCGTGTACCGCGGCGGTGGCTGGGTGAAGTGCTGCTCGGACGTGATCTCCACGCAGGTGAGCGCTTCCTGCTCGACAAGCGCCGGCAACGTGGCGTCCTTGTCCTTGTCCTCGTCGCGCTTCCAGACCTTCTGATACCCCTCGAAAGTGACCACCGAGCCCGAGGCGCGAAACACGTAGTCGGCCGCGTCGATCATCGCGCTGGTGTTGAGGTATTTCGCCGGGCTCATCTGACTCGCGACGAAGCGCCGCCAGATCAGGTCGTAGAGCCGGAGTTGATCGCGAGACAGATTCGCGCTCACCGAGTCGGGGGTGCGTGTCACGTCGGTCGGCCGGATCGCCTCGTGGGCGTCCTGCACGTTGACCGCTGCCGTCTTCTTGCCGCGCACCGCGCCGCTGCCGACGAAGGCCTTGCCGTACTCGGCGGCGATGTGCTTGGTGGCGGCATCCCGGGCGGCGTCGCTGATCCGGATCGAGTCGGTGCGCATGTAGGTGATCAGCCCGGTTGAGCCGGCGCTGCCGAGCTCGACACCCTCGTAGAGCTGCTGCGCGATGCTCATGGCTCGCTTCGGCGGCATCCCCAGGCGCGAGCTGGCGTCCTGCTGCAGCGTGCTGGTCGTGTGCGGCGGCAGGGGCAGGCTCGAGCGCTCCTTGACCTCGATCGAACGGACCACGAAGGGCGGTGTCTGCGCGGTGACCGCCCCCTTGTCGTCGAGGCCGAGGGCCGCGATGACCTCGTTGGCCTCGGCCTCGGTGCCGAGCTCGAGCTTCTCGCGCTCCGACGCGTCAGCATCACCACGCCTGCCGACCAGTCGCGCGGTGAATGGGTTACTGCCATCTTTGACGAGAAGTGCGTCGATGGTCCACGACTCGACGGGTACGAACGCATCGATCTCGGTCTCGCGATCGACGACGAGTCGTACAGCGACGGATTGCACCCGGCCTGCCGACAGCCCGGCCCTCACCTTGCGCCAGAGCAGCGGCGAGAGTCGATAGCCGACCAGGCGATCGATCACCCGGCGCGCCTCCTGGGCGGCCACGAGTGAGCGGTCGATCTTGCGGGGATGCGCCAGCGCGGCGTCGACCGCGACCTTGGTGATCTCGTGGAAGACGATGCGGTCAGGGTCGCGGAGGCCGAGCGCCTCGGCGAGGTGCCAGGCGATCGCCTCCCCCTCCCTATCGGGGTCGGCGGCGAGGAGCGTCGACGTCGCCTTCTTGGCCGCGGCGCGCAAGTCGCGGATCTGCTTCTCCTTGCCCTTGATCAACTCGTACTGCGGCAGGAACCCGGCCTCCACGTCGACGCCGATCTTCGACTTGGGCAGGTCGCGAACGTGCCCCATGGATGCGAGGACGATGTACTCGTTGCCGAGGAATCGAGCGAGCGTTCTCGCCTTGCTCGGCGACTCGACGATGATCAGACGTTGCACTTTCTGGACTTCCTATGGGCTCTGGGAGGGCGCTGGCGCCGGCTATACGGTACGGGCCACGAGGCCTCCGGGCAGGGACATTACGGCTCCGGCGAGCTCCAGGGCACCGAGGCGGGTGGCGACCACCGACGGGGAAAGCCCCAGGGCGATCCCGACCTGGTCGGGGTGGACCGGGTGCGTTCCCATGCGTGCCAGTATCTCCCGCAGCGGGGGGCTGAAACGCTCCAGGGTCCCCTCACGGCCTGGCGATGCGGCGGTTGCGGGGCCGCCGGGAGCCGCCTGGCGGAGCTCCTCGACCGCGTCGAAGAGGTCGGCGATGCTCAGAAATGGGCGCACCCCATCGCGGATCAGCAGGTTGGTTCCACTGCTCTGGCGCGCGCGGATCGACCCCGGAACTGCGAGCACCTCCCGGCCGAGGTCGGCTGCCCAGCGCGCGGTGCTGAGTGCGCCGCTGCGCTCGGTCGCCTCGACCACCACCACCGCATGGGCGAGCGCTGCGATGATCCGGTTGCGCTTGGGGAAGTTGTGTTTCAGCGGTGGCGTCCCTGCCGGCTCCTCGGTGATCACCGCGCCGGAGGCCGCGATCCGCGCCCTGAGGTCGGCGTGTCGCGCCGGGTAGCAGACGTCGATGCCGCAACCGAGCACTGCGATCGTCGTACCCCCGGCCTCGAGCGCGCCCACGTGGGCGGCCGCGTCGATGCCCAGCGCCATCCCGCTGATGACCTGCACGCCCGCCGCCCCGAGATCGTGGCCGACTGAGCGCGCGATCTCCATGCCGCCGAAGGTCGCGCGCCGGGAACCGACGATCGCGACCGAGGGCACGGTCGGACCGATCGACCCCAGCTGCCAGAGGCCGGTCGGGGGCTGTTCGAGATGATCGAGCCGCTCCGGCCATTCCCGGCTACGCGGCTCGATCCACCGCGGCGCCAGGCTCATCCTGTGGTCTCGATCCGGTAATGGAGCGCCTCGGCCACCGCGTCCTCGCCCACCCGGTCGTCGCCGGCGAGGTCGGCGATGGTTCTCGCGACCCGAAGCACCCGGAAAAACGCGCGGGCGCTCAGATGGAGTCGCTCGCCGGAGAGCGCCAGCAAGCGTCGAGCCTGCGCCGTCGAGCGCGCCGCCGCGAGGATCTCCCGACCGGTCAGCGCGCCATTGGCGATGCCGGGGCGGGCGTTCTGACGCGCCCGAGCCGCCTCCACGCGAGCGCGGACCGCGGTCGAGCGCTCTTCGACGGCATCGCCGAAGATCTCGCGGTACTCCTGACGCGGCACCGAGGTGACGAGGTCGATTCGATCCTTGATCGGACCGCTCAGCCGGCCTTGATACGCCACCAGCTGGCGAGGCTCGCAGCTGCAGCCCCGCGCGTCACCGAGGTGACCGCACGGGCAGGGATTAGACGCGCCCACGAGCATGAAGTCGGCAGGATAGGTGACTGCCGCCCGCGCCCTTGCGACCGTGACCGCACGTTCCTCGAGCGGCTGGCGCAGCGCCTCGAGATGCTGCCGGGAGAACTCGCAGAGCTCATCTAAGAAGAGGACTCCCCGGTGCGCCAGGCTGATCTCGCCCGGTTGGGCGAGCCCGGTGCCGCCACCGACGAGGCCTGCCCGGGAGATGCTGTGGTGCGGCGACCGGAACGGCGGCCGCAACGTGGTGGGTGGGCGTTCGCGGAGAGTGCCGCGCAGCGAGTAGATGGCTGCAACCTCGAGGGCGGCGTCATAGCGCAGATCAGGGAGCAGCGAGGGCACGGTGCGGGCGAGCATGGTCTTGCCCGCGCCTGGCGGGCCGGTCATCAACAGGTTGTGCCCACCTGCTGCGGCGATCTCGAGCGCCCGCTTGGCCTGGCCCTGGCCACGCACCGCGGCGAGGTCGGGTTCCAGGTCTGCGGGAGCCGGCGAAGCGTCGCGGACAGCGCTGACCAGCGGTCGCTCGCCGCGAAGATATGCGACGCACGCCGACAGCGACGGGGCTTCGAGCACCTGGAGCCCGTCCGCCAGGGCGGCCTCGCCGGCGTTCTCGACCGGCACGATCAGGCGACGGATGCCGATCCCGGCGCCGGCGAGGCACCGCGCCATCGGGAGCACTCCGGTGATCGGCCGTACCGATGCGTCCAGGGCGAGCTCGCCGAGGAAGGCGATGCCATCGAGCAGCAGGGAGGGGTCTGCGGCGCGGAGCACCGCGATGGCTATCGCCAGGTCAAAGCCGGTTCCCTCCTTGGGCATCTCGGCGGGGGCGAGGTTGACGGTGACCCGCCGAGAGGGAAAGTCGAAGCCGGCGTTGCGAATCGCGGGCTTGACCCGCTCCCGCGCCTCCTGGATGGCGCGGTCGGTCAGCCCCACGATGGTGAACCCCGGCAGGCCATTGGCGATGTCGACCTCGACCCTCACCGGCACCCCGGCGAGCCCTCTGGTCGCGCAGCTTATGGCGCATGCAATCACACACAGAAGTGTAGCATCGACGGGTAGGAGGCGGGGACGCGGCTCAGCGCGCCCCCGCCGTCGAGGTCAGCCCTGGTGGCCGCCGCTCGGGTCGAGGGAGCGGCCGGTCTCGAGCAGGGTCTTCAGGCTGCTGAGCACCCAGCTCCAGCCACCGCCGGCGCCGCCGTCCTCCATGCCGCCGGACATCAGCAGCTGCAGACCAGGCGCCCCTTCGAGCTCGTGGATGACGGTGAGCCGGGTGACGCCCTCCTTGCGAGGCTCGATCTCGTACGTGAGCCGAGTGAAGCCCTCCGCGGCCATCCGCTCGTCCATGAGCATCCGCCAGGTCTGGACCAGCTTGTGCGGCGGCGTGGCCTCGATGACCTCGCCATCCACGGCGAGCTCGGGTGCGCCGGCCTGGCGCATCCCTTCGCTTGCGTAGCCGCGGTACGCGCCCCC
>Ga0209219_1000024_pt1 | contig 59803 bp, 80 predicted proteins | sample BlaSpr_A8_OM1_M1_FD_187973 | JGI IMG/M metagenome (GOLD analysis project Ga0209219, IMG submission 187973) | Forest soil microbial communities from Thunder Bay, Ontario, Canada - Black Spruce, Ontario site 2_A8_OM1_M1 (SPAdes) (version 2) | ecosystem: Environmental > Terrestrial > Soil > Boreal... | reverse complement strand
CGGCGGCGGCGGTGGCGGCGAGGGCGGCGGCGAGGGCGGGGTGGGAGGCGGGGTGGGAGGCGGCGGGGGCGGCGGCGAGGGCGGTGGCGGCGAGGGCGGCGAGGACGGCCAAACCTCTCAATCTCGTCCGCATCGCTAAGCTAGCAATGGAATATTGAGACTGAATTAAACGATCTCCCCTCCGCGTTTCCTCCGATGCGCGGAACGGGCGAGGGACCAGCATCGGCATTGTAAGCGATATGCGAATGCGGACTGGTCCCTCGATTATATCGGAGGGGGCAAGGGTAATCGAGAGTACAATCTCACTATCGGAGGCTCACACAATGAAAGTTAGAATTAAGGAATGTGTAATCATTGGGATAGCGATTGGCACGCTGCTAGTCGTGATCGCCGCGTCCGCGAACGATAAGCCGAAGAACGTGTACAAGCTCACGCATCTATCCACCAGTGAGGCGCTCATCACCTGTCAAAACGGCGCGGACCCCACGATTAAGAGTGTATCGCGCAACGTGATCGTGGTGTCGTGCGGCGCGGAATTGAAAGCTACCTGGGACGGGACACGGTTCACCTGTCCAAAGGGAATGTTCGTCTGGGCGGATGAGAGTGAAGCGGCCGCGGGGAAGGATGACTTCGCGTACTGCGGCGCGTATCCCTTGCAGGGGGCGGCGAAATGACGCGCGAATTGCACAAGGACAGGGATTTCGCTATCCCAATTGACCAGCCATCCGACCGACGCGACCAGACCGACGCTGGCAGGCTGCGGAGGGCCGCACACGCGGCTAGGTTCGCTGGATACACGTCCCTGGCCATTTTATACGAAAATTCCGCCTGGGTGGCTGAAAACGGCTGCAATTGGCTGGAGTACGTGCACCACGAGGGGAACGCGATGTTGGACGGGCGGACGGACGATATCACCGTGCGAGAGGTGAAATCGTGACCTTTCACTGTCTCCTCCGTGTACTAGTACTATGCGCAGCACTTCATGATAAGCCGTCTGTGATCCTCACCCTCGCGCACGCAGGCGCCACCTCCTGGGATTGGACGGTCACGCGGGAGAATATCGTCCGGCCGGGTCTGGGAGAAGCGGATCCACTCGCGCGGCCTTTCGTCCACGCGAACGCGACCACGGTGGTGGCAGCGGTGGCGGAGGTCGTGTTGTGCGCTTACGTGGCCCACCGCACTCGCGGAAGCCGCCATCGAATCCTCCATGACACCTGGTGGATGTGGCAGGCTGTGCCGACGGTGGCGCATGTGCTGCCACAGACGGGCGTGATCGGGTGGTATCAGACGCGCTGAGGCGCACGAGCAGAAAATTGAGGCAATTGGATGCTGATTTTACTCGCTTAGGCTGCGTCAATGGTTCTTACGATACCAGCGATAGTCCTTTTCGGCGGGTTCTGGTGCATCTGGAGGGAAAAATTGGCTTTGTTCATCGAAAGGCTCGCCACAGTGAGCACAAATGTCGCGACTTGGATGTACGGCGGAGATTATCGTATCCCCTAGCTTTTGCCGTGCTTCGAACGACATGTTTGCAAGTACTATGGTATCTGCAAACATGTCTTCTTCGCAGGTGTAAGAGGTGGGAACATCCTCAAATAAACTTGGAATGTCATACCTCCTCCATCGCTTCATGTTGAGGAAGAGTGCATCCTGTTCAGCGCGGTCAAAGGCATCGTCTGAGAGACAGTCAATGGAGAGTAGACTCTGATGGAAGAGTCTAGACAGATTAGAGATATGCCGGGTATGCACAGTGACAGTCGCGGAAGGATGAAAGTGTGTATTCCATTCCGCATTTGTAATCTCAGGCTGCCCGCTTGGATTTGCAATCACGGCACGCATGATGAGATTGTTATCCTTATATCCAGGGAGATAGCACCAACAAGGGGTTTCCCTTCCATAAAGCTCCGTCTGGCTGAAGATAACATCCGTGAAATGACCAAAGTGATACTCGCTGTCGTCTCGGTCTCGCCTCGGACGAGGAAGACTTACCTCAAGAAAGGTGACTGTGGAGTAGTCCCCGGAGGCGTGTATACTCGCGAGAATGTCCTTGTACTCTTTGGAGAGAGCACGAAAGCGATTGCCGACGCAGTTGCGGCAGAAGCCAGACATGCAGTGGTAATGCTGCCGTTTCTTGTGCTTGTTCTTATCGCGGAAGTCCTGCCATCGCCCACACTGGTCGAGGCGTTCAGCCCGCTCGGCGTCGTTGGTTATTTCGAGGTAGCGTTTGGCAAAGCGAGATCGAGGTGGGCCTGGGATGTGAACATTTTGAATCTCGTCGGACGGGAAAGCGGACGCAGAACCAGACATGTTGCCTCCTATACAGCTAAGGTGGACATTGGTGGTTGTACGAAGGAAGCGACGGGGAGCAGCTTTCACCCTACTCCCCGCCCGAACCTTAGCGTACAGAAAGGCCAACGTCTGCGCAAAACTCGCACGAATTGGACCGATATGTCAAGCACTTTTTCAAACTATTTTCACCTCTATCCCTTTTGTTACCTTGCCCAAGCCCCACAACCTTGCACAAGGTGCGTCGAATTCGCTTGACAGAGTATCACGCGTGTGTTAGAATGGCACGCAGATTGATAAGAGAGGACTTATGGCGAATGGCAAACCAGACTTCAACTTGTGCATCGCGCAGGAGTACACGCCGAAGGGGACGAAAGAACCTCGAACGCGGTGGTGGCATGTAGGGTCGGCGTGGGTGAACAAGAGCGGGAGCATTTCCATCGCAATGTCCACGATGCCCGGAGTCAAGCTAATGCTGCTGGAGCCACCGCAGCGGGAGCCGACGAGGGCGCGGCAGGACGATGTAAGCGATGCTCCCGATCCGTTTTAGAATGGCACGTATGATGATAGTAAAGGACTTATACAGGAGGATTACATGACACACGCAGAATTCGCGGAATCGCTCCGCATCGCAGCCGACTGGTGGGAGGCGCATCCAGAGATCGAACTCCCCTTCCAGAATAATCCATTCAAGTATGTAGCCATCCGCCGGGAGCAGATGGAGAAGATCGCGGTCGCGCTGGGGAGTTGCAAGAAGAAGTACGCGGATGGATTTTTCAACTTGACGGCCAAGATGGGACACGCGGAGTTTGTGGCATTCTGTCATCGTGAGCAAGTCTGCGAACGCATCGTGACCGGCACGAAGCACATTGAGGAGCGAGTGATCCCCGCGCACACGGAGGAAATCGTGGAATGGAAGTGCTTCGACGCGCCGTTGCTGGCCGGAGGGAAGCTGGCGCTACCCGAGCCGATCTCGATTGACGCTCCGCTCGCGCAGGCGATCCGGCACGATCAGTCGCGTCCGACTATAATCCCTCCCGTGTTCGGCACTTACGATGAGCATGAGGAACAATCGTGACACAGCGAATATATGTGGACCGCTCTCGCTACGAGATCGCGCAACGCTGCGCACGCGCGAGATGGTACGAGTATCACCACGGCGGGATGGGAATCACGTCAGCGCGCAAACCGTTGCCCCTCGCGGTGGGTTCCAGCGTACACGTCGGCCTCGCGAACCTGCTAACACTCACCATCGGCGGCGCATACGATGCGAACGCGGTGGAGGACTTCGCTGTGAAGCAGGCGCTCGCGGACTTCGCCCAGCACGAGAATGCGATCGACGTGGACACCGGCGAGATCGCCTCCCGCGCCACGCTCCCGGCTGACGCGCCCGCGATCAGCGAGATGGACGCATATCTATATCGTGAACAATGCGCGCTCGTGGAGGCGATGGTCCGTGCATACACACGCCGTCGCCTGCGCCCGCTACTCGAACAGTTCGAGGTGCTGGAGGTGGAGCGGGAGGGGGAATGGCTATTGTCCTCATGGCGGGAAGTAGATATGGACAAGAACGCTAGCGGTGAACCCTACGATGATGCACGTCAGCTATGGTTCATGTCCCGCCCCGACGCGCTACTCCGCGAACGCGAGTCGAATCAACTCTACCTTCTCTCGTTCAAGACCGCCGCCTCCTGGGACATCCGCAAGGCCCGCGACGCGGAGCACGACATGCAGGGGATGAGCGAGGGGGTGGAGATTGAGCAGCGGCTGGCGGGCTGGCATAGTGCCATACGGCATCATGTTGAGAATCAAAGTACACCTGGTGGCATACCGCACGATCCGCCCAGGTTGGATGGCTGCACGCAGGCGATGTACGATTATCTCGTCGTGCTCGACGCTCCCCCTCGCATCCTCGCCGTGCGCTACGAATACATGCTCAAGGGCGAGCGATGGAAGGACAAGGAACTCAGCGCGCGCTTCGGCGTCGAAATGCGGTCGCAGAAGTCTCATCTCATCCGCCAGTACGTCGCGCACTCCACTCCACAGCGTGGCGAGGCGGGATATAAAATCGGCGACACCTGCTGGTCTTGGGAGTACACTCGCGAGGACGGGAGGGAGTCTAAACTCGCGTATCAGAACTGGAACTCCCGCGCGGTGTGGGAGCACGGGGCGGTGAAGGATTGGATCGACAAGCTGGACGACGCGGCGCCGACGATGTCCGGCGAAGACTCCACGGTCAGCATGGAGCCGAGGCTCGTCGGGTATAAGTGCGACGCGCAGGCGATGGGAGTCACGAAGGAGCATCCGCTGGACGCGATATTCATCCCGCCCGTGACGGTCTACAGGCAGGAGGATGAGTTGAGAGACTTGGTGGAACAAATGGAGCATCAAGAGCGCCGAATCGCGGAAGGCGTCCGAGCGGTACGCGAGGCCGAAGCACAGAGAGATGAAGGAGAGATCCGTCACGCATTGAATGTCCACTTCCCAATGACGCGGCGGGCCTGCGAATATCCGTCAACTTGCTTCGCATCGAAAATTTGCTTTGGGTCGGCTGAAATTCGCCGCGATCCGATTGCGTCCGGTCTATATAAAATCAGAGTCCCAAATCACCCTGTCGAGGGGGCTTCCCATGACTGACCGCGTGCGCCTGCTGCAATTCGAGGCGGAGGACGTACAACGATTGGCACGCGAGTATGTTTCTAAGCGTTATAAATATAAGCTCACGCGGGGCAGCGTCGAGGCCGAAGAATTCGTGAACTCAATCATGGAAATATGCGACCGTGCTCGCGTGCGCGAAATCGTGTCCAGCCTCCGCCGTGCGACCGAACTGAGGCGCTCGTGACCGACCTACAACTACAACTTTTGATCGCCGCATTCACCCTGCCCATCCTGCTGACCGTCCTCGTCTGCTGGTCGATCGCCGTCGCCGCGCGCAACGTCGTCAACGCGGTCGGCTACGCCTGCCGCCACACCGAGAGCGGGCTGATGGACATTAAACGAGACGTGCGGAATCTGCGCGGCGTCGTGGCGATTGATAGGGACCCAGCCATCAACCATAAGGAGAAGGCAATTGACAAAGCCAAACCTGTTGATGGAATCGCAACAAATGGAAGCGGAACGGCCTAGATACATCGTGCAAGTGGAATTGTCCGAGCGGGAGGTGCGGATCATCAAGATGATCGCCAACGGACTCCCGTACAAGCAGATCGCGGATCTGATGGCGATGTCTCATAGATACACGCAGAACACCATCGGGGCGCTGTACCACAAGCTGGGAGTGTCAGGGAAGGTGGAACTGGTGATGTTCGCGATTCGACAAGGGGTGATCAAGCCATGACCACGCGAGATCGTACCGCCGCCGCATTCTGTTTGTTGCTCGCAGCCATGGGAGCCGCGCTCGTGCCTATCGCTCGGACGCAGTCCTCCTACATTCCCCCCATCATCCCCCCCATCTTCACCTCCCAGGACATCAACAACTCCGTCGCCGCGTTCGCCACCGCGCAATCCGCGTACATTGCGATATCCACCCTCGTCGTGAAACACGACGCCGACCTCTACGGCCCCACCGGCGTCATTGCGAACCTCAGAGCGGCGAATGCCATCAACACGGGGAACATCCTCAACGTGGCGAACTCTGTGACCGCGCTTCAGCCGCACCCGCTCATTCCCATCGACCTGAGCGCCTGCGTCCCCGTCACTCCCTCTACCCTGAACGCCAATCAGCTTCCTATCGCAAACTCAGTCCATGGCGTGCTGGGTGGCTGGAAGATGCAATGGATATCGAACCCTTTTCGCGAAACGATCTCCTGTCCCATCGCCGTGCCGGACGCCGCGTACTACTCCATCATCGGAGCGTTCATCTCCCCCACCACCGGGCATACCATGCACGTGGAGATGCCCTCCGGCGTGAACGTCTCCGGGGAGATCGCCGTGCCGAACACAGGAAATTGGATCAGTCCGTTCGCGGACGCGGAGGCGCCGCTCGCCGTGCTCCTCCCCGCCGGGTCGAGCACGATGCTGCTCAACTTTGAGGGCGGGGGATTCGACTTCGGGGGGATCGCGTTGCGGAGACAATGAGCGAACTCGAACCATCGGTATCCGGCGCTACGCATCTCGCTCACGCCGCGCGGGAATTCTCGAACGAGGAACTGCGCTCGCGCTACGGCGATCTCAGGCTGGACCGGGCGATCCGCTCCCATGTGCGGGAGGTGCTGCGGATGTCCTCCGGCCCAAAGCAGGCGGCGGAACTATTGGACGTTGGACGAACCACGCTCTATCGCTGGATTAAGGAATGGAAGCTGGAAGGGACGCGATGAAGCCCTGGTACTGCGCCAATTGCAACTCCATCATGGAACTGGACCGGACTGGTAGATGCTCCGTATGCCGTTCCGACGCCGTGGACATCGCCGTGCGGCCTGCCATCACGCCGCAGGGGATTATCGGCAACATGAGTAGGGAAGAACTAGAAAGTCTATTTCACAAAGGGAGATAAAATGAAAACGTTAATTAGCACTCTAATACTAGTACTGGCACTATTCACAGTTCCAGTGCACGCGCAGACGCCGATCCCGTTCACACTCAGTTGGCAGCCCAACACACAGATTAGCACTAAGTTCTACGTCCACAGTTTGCTCACGTATAACGGCCAGCCCGCGTCGTCATCGGTGTGCGGCTACACGGAGGAGAATTACCTCATTTGGTGCGGCGAGGTCGTGCATTACACTAACCCGCCGCTCAACGAAGTAGACTTCAATTTCCCCGACAACTTTTTGCTGGAGGGATGCTCACAGTCCTCGTCGGTATCGAGCACCGTCGTTACGTCGCCGGGGCGGCGCACGATTACCACGAATCAGGTGTTCGCCTGCACGGACGCGAACGCGGACGAGTGGACCGTACAGACCACGACCAAGACGAAGCAGTTTCAGGCGTCCTGTGGCCGATACGCCTGCTGGGGGACGTTCGGGCCGGGGCAGCAGTCGCCGATCACGGGAACGGTGACACAGGACTGAAGCTATAAGCCCGGTCCAGCCGCAAGGGTGGTGCGCCTACAAATGAGCACGGTATCCGGGCGCTCAGGTTGGGTGAAGGCTGGATATAGACCCGACCGCCGGTTGGCGAGCCTACGGAGGCGGGAAAGGGTGGCGGACATGATAAACGAAGTGAAGGTCAATGCAACCTATGATCGCGCGACGCAAGTCCCTCGTGCCGGACAACGGAAGCAAATGCGCGTGAACGGCAAAGTTGAGTTAATGACGCTGAACAAAATAACTGTTCAGCGCCGTGCCGATTGGCACGAAGAGAAGAATCGTTTCCAGTACGAGTTTACGACGCAAGAGGAATGGGGAGAATACTACATTTCGTAGTTCGCTAATTGGCGAAGGCGGGCGAGGAGGGAGGTCAAGATGTGCCCTCACGGTAGGCCGCACTCGGGAATGTGCCCGCACTGTCTGGGAATCAACGGGCTGCAACGGGAGGTTAAGATGCCGGGTTGTGACGGATACGCTGAATTGGACGGATATGTTGAGAAAGGCGTCAAGATGGCGGATAAGCCGAATTTAAATGTGCAGTTGAAAGAGTTTGAGGAATGGCGCAAGACACAACCATTCCTACATGCGTTTGAAGGCGTAAGCTTGCTAGAGACTATCGTTGGTGCGATGCGTGAAGCGTGGCTCGCCTGCGCCGCCGCCAAGGACTGGAAGATCGCTCAGGCGCGGATTGCAGGACGCGATGAAGTTCTGGAAACGCTTTCGGAAGAACTGGCTCAGGATATTCGAGACGAACTGGCGCAGAAGGACTCGGTCGCGCGGAATTCGCTTGACAGGAATCGCGGATAGGCGTACAGTCACAGTCCTCACATGAGCACTGATAGCATGAATCATGGTAAGCGGAAATGTCGCCGACGCGACTGCCGGAAATCATTTACTCCCTCCGTGATGTGGCAGAGGTATTGCTCTAAATCCTGTGGGGATGTGGATCGACACCGTAAACGGGCAAAGAGAGTAAAGGTAGCGCTCGTGGCGATGGAAGACACGACGAGGGAAGAGAGGCCGCATGGCTAGATCGGGGTGCTGTTACGGAGGTACGGGTTCGTTCAAGTCCGCGCAAATCAAATGGCTCTCCCACTACATCGCCAAGCGCACGGGGAAGGCGACGCTTCTGTTATCCACGGACGGCGGCGGCTGGCAGCCCTGCGAGCGCGAGGTCGCGGCGGGAATGATCCGCCCGTACCGCTGCGAGGCGAACGTCCTGCCCCTAGCGATCCTGCGCAAAATCTCCCAAGGCTACTGGCCGGAGAATCCACTGGAGACGAACCCCGCGGACATCAACCTCATCCCTATCGACTGGAATGAAATCGGAGGCATCGGCGTGGAAGGCTGGACGAGCATCGCGCAAGTGGTCATGCGATATCTCCCCGATAAAGGAGTCAGCGTAGGCGGCGAGGACCGCAACAAATTGGGGAGCAACATGTCCTTCACGCTGCCAATTCACGTGGACGGGCGGGTGGTCACGGAAGCATATGGCTCCAACACACGCGGGGATTACGGATTCGTTCAACGTCTCCTCTACGGATTGGTGATGAACTTTATCTCCCTCCCCGTGGAATACGTACTGTTCACCGCGCTCGAAGCGAAGACGGAGGACGACGACAGGAGCACGATGTACGGTCCAGCGATCGCAGGCAAGAAAGCCACTGCGGAGTGCGGCGCGTGGGTGGGCGACCTCCTGCACGCGCAAGACTACACGGTGCCGCGCACGCAAGAAGTGCCGGACCCGGCGGATCGCAACAAGAAAATCAGCGAGACGGTGATGGACACCGTGGTGCGCTACTACTTCCGCAAGCACCTCGACCCGGTGACCGGCATCCCTTTCCCGGCGAAGACGAGGGTAGTCCCGGAAGGGATTGCGAAATTGAACGAACGATTCCCCGGCGGGTATTTTGAGCCGACCACGGAATGGGGGATCGACAAGTATTTGGAGACCGTGGACGAGTTGAGCACCGTGGCGGCGGACGACCCCCTGCGCAAGTGGAGGGAGAAACAGGACGCGAAGCTGGGCCGAGTCGCAACGGTGCAATCGTGAAGGTGAGCATCTGGAGACATGAACGCTGGCCTGACTACGGAATCTCCAAAGATACCGCTTCCCTAACGCAAGTAGATATTACTGAGGACTTGTACGCTAGATACTTAAAGGTTAATGAGGAATATGATGGCGTACAAAAAGAATTAGAGGTGGCATACAAGACGATTTACAAGATTTACAATCAGTAGTAAAAATTCAATCTAGGAGAAGGAGAATCAATCATGGGAACTAACTTTGGAGACCCGACTTTCGGAGCACCATCATCGGGTACATCGCCATCGGATCAACTAGGTCCGAACGGCGGCACCCCGCAGGCGGATATGCCTGGGCAGAACTTCATCGACCCGAACGATCCTCGGCTCACGAGCGAGGACTTAAACGTCAATGTGGCGGCGGACGCCTACGCGCAGCCTGCGCCGCCGCCGGACGGGACGTACCGCGCGAAGCTCCGTCACATGCGTCCGAAGGATCAGAAGCAGCAGGAGGTGGATTACCTCGCCGCGAACTGGGGACAGAAGAACCCGCAACTCGTGCTCGTCACTGGCCTGGAGGCGTCCATCATCGACCCGACCGGGAAATACGACGGCTTGAAAGCGTTCGACTTCAACGTCTCCACATTTCTAGGCCGAGACAACGCGACGAAGGTGGGCAGCATCCTCGTGCGGCTGAAACGTCCAGACGGCTCCCCATGGGTGGACAAGAACACGCGCGGGAACGCGAAGGTGTGGATGGACCTCTTCGTGAGGGCGCTGGCCGGCGAGCCGGAGATCGGGATAGAGACGGCATGGGAATGGTCGTGTCCAGATTGCGGGAAGGTGGCGAAGGCGGCGGGGACGGCATATCCGCGGGCGCTCGTGGGGATGCATCATTTTCCTTCCGAACAGGATGCGACGAAGCGGAAGGCGGGACAACTGTACTCGCCGGAAGTGAAATGTCAGGTGAATGCGGCGCATGGTTTTTCTCGCTGTAGGATAACCATCGCAAGGTTCCTGTCGCTGGATGAGTTGAAGAAGTAGCCCGGCGACGCACGAGATGGCCCCTCAACGAATCGCCGGAAGCTGGACGGCGCGGCGAGCACACGTACCCTCAGGCGGGTGAGGACCGCGCCGGGGCGATCACAAGGGGCCAACACACTATGCCTACTGGAATCGGCAACGAATGGGACCCCGGTGATCCGCCGGAAACTGATCTTGGATACACAAGGAGGAATCATATGGCAGCGAAAGGCAGCAAGCTTAGCAGGACGATTCAGTATTTTATCGACGGTGAACTGGAGGAGTGCCGCTACGTGCTGTCCCGCGCGACTGAAATCATGGTCAAGCGGAACGGCGGCAAGCGCGCGGAGAATCCAGTGGTGAAAACGATGAAGCCGCGCAAGGCGAAGTCTAGCGTGGTAGAAACAAACCTGGACCCTCAAGTAGCAGAAGCAGCACATCACTCTCACAGTGCGTAGATGGCCGACGCTCCCCAACTCGGACTGGACACGGAATATACGCTCGCACAGGAACGCCCCGTACCGTGTGAACGCCTGATCGGTTGCGCTGGCACGGGCAAAACAACCATGCTCCGCCAGCGTATCGAAGCGGACCCTGACTATGGTCTGTTAACCAGTACCACCGGGATTAGTGCCGTCAACCTCGGCATGGGAGCGATCACCATGCACTCCGCCCTCCGCGTTAACGGCGACCCCTTCTCCCTCCGCGACGCATTCATCTCCGGCCGACTGGCGACTACCTTCCACGCGATCGCACTCCGTCGCAAATGGTTCGTCATCGAGGAATACTCCATGCTCCACGCGGAGCAGCTACAGATGATATACCGTGGAGTGCGGGAAGCGAATCGCTACGGGGATATGAAGGACCGCGATCCGCTCGGCATACTGCTCGTCGGCGATCTCGCGCAACTCCCTCCCGTGAAGGGAGAATGGTGCTTCCACGCGGATTGCTGGGAGCACTTCGCATCACACACAACTCGACTGGACAAGGTCTGGAGGCAGGATGGCGGAGCGTTCCTCGATAGTCTTAACCTTCTACGCGCGGGAAGAGGACAAGAGTCTGCCGCTCTACTCTCATCCGCTGGTGCTGTCTGGCACACCCAACTGGACAACGATTTCGACGGCACTACGATTCTCCCTAAGAATCGCATGGTCAGCAGGCATAACGACCTTGCGCTGGATCGCGTCGCGGGACCGCGCATCACCGTGACATCGCGCCGCTGGGGGAAGCAACAGCCGGAGTGGGGGGAGTCTCGGACCTCGAAGGAGTGGGGGATACCGCCCCGCGCGGATTTCAAGATCGGCGCGCTGGTAATGGTCCTGGCGAACCGGCCTGACTTCAGCGTGGTGAACGGCGACGGCGGGATCATCGAAGCATACGAGGATGACACTTTCATCGTGCGCCTCTTTCGTACAGGCGAGACGGTAGATGTCGAGCCGATTGTGCGCGGCGTCGAGCAGGATGATGCCCCGCACGATTGGCCCGCCGACGCACCGCGCTACAACGACTCCGACGGCGCGGTCTGGATGCCCCGCTCGCACTACCGCACCCGCGCGAAACGCTACGTGCTGGGGCAGGTGGAATATTACCCGATGCGCCTCGCGTGGGCGACGAGCGTACATAAGAGTCAGTCGCTTACACTTGATCGCGCGCAAGTTGATTTCCGTGACCGATTCTTCCATACCCCCTCGATGCTATACACTGCGTGCTCGCGAGTGCGGACCTTGGAAGGATTGCGACTGGTGGGATCACGCGAACGATTCGCAGCGCAATGCACCGTAGACGAAAGGATATTACCTTGGCTATGAGCATTATACAAAAACTAGTTGATAAATTCCGCAGCAAGCCTCCCATAATCGAAACGCAATGGGGGAACGTCACCGAGAAGTATCGCAGCCAAGCCGAGATCAACCTCTCCCTCGACCCCGAGAAGCGCAGGCTGGTGCTGGAGGTGATCACGCGCGAGTGTGGCGGGGATGAGGCGAAGGGATTGAGGGAAGCGCGGCGGAGATTTCCGAGGGGAGGGTTCTGATGCGCGATCTCGCGGAGCGATTTTGGTCGAAAGTAAATAAACTCTCGAATGGTTGTTGGGAATGGACTGCCTGCTTGAATGAAAATGGGTATGGAATGTTCAATTATTTAGGTAAGGCTAAGAGGGCGCACCGAATTGCCTTGATGCTAACAGGTAGAAAAGTTCCTGATGGCCTTGAGCCAGATCATACCTGTAGAAATACTAAGTGTATCAATCCTGATCACCTTGAGTTTGTAACTCACCAAGAAAACATGCAGCGAGGAAAGCGAGCAATGAGATTACATTGTCCTCAAGGGCACCCGCTTTTTGGAGATAATCTTTACTGGCACAAGAAGGGAAATAGCCGGGTGCGTAATTGTTATACCTGTAAGTTGTCGGCAGGCCGTCGGTATCATCAATCGCAGAGGGAAGGAGAACTACAATCAGAGACATCTTAGGCAACACGCTCTCCGAAGGCTCCCTCGTCTGGTGGATCTCCAAACAGCTTCCGCTCAAGGTGACGAAAATTAACCCTGGCGGATTGTCTATCGCCGGCAAGGGGCGCGAACTCACCCCCGCGCGCATCACGCTGGAAATCACCATCCCCGTGCAGCCAATGGACGACGCGAGCGAGCCGCAGTTCACGGACTTCCTCTGCACCATGAATCCCGACGCGGAGAAGATCATCGAGGGGATGCTGGGAGCACAAAGGACACAGTGAGCGCGAGGCATAAGCCTGAAAGTTGTATCGGCTGCTCGATCTGTGACCACGGTTCGGATTTTTCCCAACCAGAAGGAACTGGATCGCTTGGCGTACTTGTCTGCGCGGAAGCGAGCGGGGAGATGGAAGCGAGAGATCAGCTTCCCCTACGCGCCTACGCTCCTGCTGGGAGTTTATATGAGCGCACGCTTCGCCGGATGGGAGTAGATCGTCAACAGCTAGTTACAACTAATTGTATTCGCTGTAGGCCGAGGCACAATTTTTTAGAGAATGCGCCATGGGAGTACAGCGCACTTCAACACTGCCGTCAGAACCTTCTGAATGTAGTAGAGAAGTACCGCCCACGTGCAATTGTAGCGTTAGGTGGAGTAGCATCGCGTGAGTTGACTGGAGAGACAGGAACGGCGCGCGGCGTAAATCATCTTGCAGGTTACGTTCTTCCGTCTCTGAGCGACATCAAACTGCTAGATGGCTCGCCTGTTCCGACTATCATTAACTACCATCCAGCATATTTACGACGAGGACGCGCGTCGCACCAAGGTATCTTCGCCCGCATCCTCAACCGCGCAGTGAACATCGCGAAGGGCGCGGACCGCGAATATCTATGGAACGTCATCCCAGACGACAGGAGCACGCATGGACCCCTCCGATATAACGTACATCCTAGCATTGACGAGGCACGATCTTTTGCTCTACGAGTTGGAGCAAATAGAGGCGCAACTCTCAGTTATGACATCGAGACTTTCGAATCTGCCTCACTTGATGAAGACGCTAGAGAAGGATTTACAGATACCCACCTCCGACTCGTCCAATTCTCTCTTGCTGGAGGTGAGGGAATCGCTTTCCCTTGGGAGGGTGCGTATCCTGAGATTGCTGGACAAATTCTCCGCAGCGAGAACATAAAGTGTGGACATAATGTGTGGCTCTTCGACAACAAAGTCCTCCGCGCGGCGGGGGAGCGCGAGGGCCTCGACCTCGCCCCCCGAGGAGTGATCCATGACACTCTCCAAATGTACCACCACTGGCAGCCTGATCTTCCCGCTCATCTGCAATTTTGCGCTCAGTTTGTATCGTTCCCTTTTCCTTGGAAGCATCTAGCTGCTACTAACATTGAGTTCTACGGTTGTTGTGATGTCGACAGTACTCTGCGTCTCTTCACTTTTCTCGAAGCCGCGCTCAGGAAAGAAGGCGCCTGGGGGGACAGTACACTAGGCTACCTCGGTCAAGTCGCCGCCGTGCGCCCCGTGCTGGAGCAAATGGAGCGTCGCGGAATGCCTATCGACGACTCCGCGCGGCTGCGCCTGGACGCGGAGTTCGACATCGCGCAGACGGCGCTAGGCGAGGAGATCGCGAGGCTCGTGCCGGAGGAGTGCAAGCGCGTGCATCTGAAGAAGGGATACGTAGGAGTACCGCCAGAGATTAAGGAGTACGTCGGCATCGGGACTTACGAAACTATTCGCACGTTGAAATATAACGACGAGGACGACAACTCCGGCGAATGGTATCACTACGAGCAACGTGAGTTCGCAGTACCCACCGTAGACGCGGCCTCTGGAGAACCCGTGGCAATCGCGACGATTCGCTGGTGCCGCGTCTACGATTTCAATCCAAACTCCAAGGACCAAGTGATCGCGTACATGAAATCGAAAGGGCATCGTGTGCCGAAGTCGAAAGAGGAGGACGATGAAGGGAAGCAGAAAGACACCACCGCCGAAAAAGAACTCCGCCGCCTTGCCGTCCGCACCGGAGATCAATTCTACCTTAAAGTGGTGGAATACCGCGGATTCACTAAACTTCGGTCTACATACATTGACGGCTTCGCACCCGGAGCTGATGGATGCGTGCATACAACTTTCACGTTCGCTCCGGCAATTGGTCAACTCTCTAGTCGCAATCCAAATATCCAGAATTTCACCAAGCTCAAGCCGACGGTCGAGCTTGCGAAGGCAATGCGCAAGATTGTATCCGCGCATCCGGGTAAGATTCTCACCGAGTGGGACTTCAAAAGTTGCCATATCATTACCCTTGGATTCCTCGCCGAAGACCTGAACTACATGCGGCTGGGCAGGCTGGACATGCATTCCTTCGTCGCGGGGCATTTTCTCAAGCTGTGGGACGGATTCAAGATATTCAACGAGAGCGACGAACAGTTACTCGCGAGGTTCAAATGGCTGAAGTCGGACCCCGTACGCAAACGAGTCCGTGACGATCAAGCGAAGCATGGGATACTGGGGATCGGAAACGGGCTGAAGGCGAAAGGATTATATGAACGGTACATGGAGTCCTTCCCCTCGACAGCTTGCGCAGATTGCAATGGGAGTACTAGGGAGCAGGGTGTACGCGGGTTACGACGCTGCCGTGCGTGCGCTGGAACGGGCATTCAGTCAGGCCAGCGGATCGCCGAGGCTGTGCTCAGCGTCGCCGAAGCTCTGTTCCCCAAAGTCTTCGAGTTCCAAGAACGCCAGCGGAAAGAAGCCCACGAGCGTCAAGTCCTCCACACTCCCTTCGGCTACGCCCGCCGCTTCTACGAAGTCTACCGCTGGGACGGGAAGCGGGGAGCGTGGGGGCACGGCGACCAAGCGGAGGAAGCGGTAGCGTACCGGCTGGCGAATATCGCGTTTGGACATATGCGCGAGAAACTTAAGGAATTGCGACGGCAAGGGCTGGATGAGAAGTACGGCCTTTTTAATTCGATTCACGATTCATGTCTATTCCATTTCCCTGAGTCGATGCTGGAGGAGCATATCGCGGAGATTTATCCCGTACTGATTGCCCCCTCCACCGTGCTCAAGCATCCTACGATATGTCCCGACGGCCTCGTTATCGGCGTGGATGCATCATATGGTCGCGACTGGGGATCAATGCGGGAGATCGACCTCCACACTCCACAAATAGCGAAAGGGCAGGGGGTGAGTCTGCCCTAACTCGCCGAGGTGGTGGTACGAGGAATTCAGGCTGGATTCCCTAGAAGCGCAATCCCAATCCGGCGGCGAACTGTATATGATTCCCCACAAACGCCCCGCCGCCGGTTAGCATGTTGCTGCGGATATACTTCACATCCAGCGGTCGTAGCATCACGATATCCGATAGATGATAGTCGATGCCTAGCCCTACGGAAGACGCGAATTTACTCGCGGTCGCCGGAGTGCCTCCCGCGCCGTTCACCGTCGCGGTCGTGCGCGCGTTGCCTACCTCGACGTTGATGAACGCTTCCGCGTTCGCCGCGTTGATGGCGAAATTCGGATTACTCTTAATAACATGCGCGAGCGAGAAGCGATATTCCGGCCCGGCGAGCGCGACCGTCACGGCTGGCGAGGCGAGCGAATAGATGTCGGATCGGATGTCCCAATGCGTCGCCACGCGGAACGACATCCCCGCGACCAGTCCATTATTCGTCGGAGAATCAGTGAGAGTCGAGAACGCGCCGTTTACCGCCACGTTCCAGCCTGTTTCGAGAACGTCGGTGGACCCGGAGGGAGGCGTGGGAGCTTGACGGCGAGTGCTCTGTGCAGAGGCTACGGATGAGAATGCGAGAGCGATGAGGACGATCGATACTTTCTTCATCGCCGCTCCCCCAGGGCCGGAGACGTTCCAGCCGGAGCGGGAAGCCAGTGTGCGATCAGCGTGGTCAGAGCCAACAACGAGGTCGTGATCTGCGGATGGCCTGCTACGAACTGATTTATCGCGCCGTTGATGAACGGAGCGTACGGCCCTAGTATAGCTATGACGGCTAGATACGCCGACCAATAACTACTAATGTGCTTCACCATTTCACCTTCCTCCTTTTAGACTGGATAATGCATTCCCTGTCGAAGCTGGATGTGAATATGCTCTCCCGCCGCGAGGTACTCCTCGATGAATCCGAAGAATGTCTCCTCGCCGAGAAACTCCATGATCCTCGCGAGCGCGGTAGCCTTGTCCGGTAAATCACTAGTCCGTACATCGTAGGCTTCACCGCGATAATGCGGATCGTTTGGCCCGGAATGAACTCCATCCGTCCCCGATGTAATCGTAAGATCGTGATTGATATGCTGCGCGACGTGCTCCAGCGCGGCGAGGATGCGAAATCCCGCCGGCGCGATCACCGCGAACTCCACGCCGTCCTTAACGCGCACGCAGGGATTCATATTCCTCTCAATTACAACTATTCTTCGCCGGAGTCATGGCCCCGCTCAACAGCATCAGCAGGTCCACGGAACTCCCCGACGCCAGCAACTCATCGCCGATCCGTATCGTCACCATTCTCCCCGACGGCACGTCCATCAGCAGCAGCAGCATGGACGGCCAATCGGTGGCTACGATGAGTATATCGCGATTGCGTATGGCGTCACCATTGAAAAAATGAGGGAGTGGGCTGCCACCCCCTCACTATTCTCCCCTACTGAGACACAAAATCGAGCGTCGCCGAAATCGCGAGGCCGGAGATGATCGTCAGCACGGACGATGCGGTCAATCCATTCCCCGCGTTGCTCCCCGTGATGGTGACTACTCCCGCCTTCACATACACCATCACGCCGCTCGACGGATCGACAGTCGCGACCGTCGGGTCGGTGGAAGTGTAGGTGGACGGCCCGATGGAGGGAACTTTATTCCCGCTGCCATTCGGCCCGTCGAACTCGCTCAATACCGCCTTCAGCGGCTTGTCGTTCAGATGTACCGTGGTATCCATTGTTGCTCCTTTGGCGTCAACAAAAGTTAATGTCGCGGATATCGCCCTCGCGGGCAGCAACCGTCGTAACTCTTCCTCGATGCGTTGGAGCAACTCTTGAATGTTCCGAAGAGTCTCCGCCATGGCAAAGAGTATTTTGTCTTCGCGATCCATAGAATGTCTCAGCTTACGCCACAAGCGGATGAACGTCTGTTCGATATTGCACACTTCTCAACTACCTGTAAATTTAATCAGTAATCCTAATAGCGTCAATCCCACCACGACGATAGCGTACACCTCCGAGCGGCTGACGAACATCCCTCGTTGATCGTTGAGCGCCTGCCGCCATTCGTTCGCGGACGCTTTCCATGCGTCGAGCGCGTCGGCGGCCAGCTTGGTCGCCATGTCGGAGGCTTTCAATCTCTCCTCCAGCCGCGCGACGAGAATGCGTACATCGGTGTTATCGTTGTCGTTCATTTCGCTGTAGCATACTCCTGCTTGCGGATTCGATACAGTCCAATCTCTTCCACCTTCACGTTCTCTCCATGGCATACACTCTGAAAACTACAAGGAACCATGCCGTCGCACGCCACGCGGGACATGGGCTGCGCCATCCAGCGCCGAGGCCCGCGCTCCGCGATCAGCCGCCCCGCGCGATTTGCTTCCTGCAACATCTGCCACACGGTATCCAGGCGCGTCTTCTCGCCGGGCATGGCGACCGGCACCGTTCGCACGAGAGCCTGCGCGACGCCTTCACCATACATTTGCTCCACCCACTCCTCCGCGTCTCCGCCGTCCGCGAGATAGACGGGCAGCCATCCCTTGAAGGCGGACCCATCCTTGTGCGCGAAGTGCATCTTCAGGTTCGGCATCGTCGGATGCTTCCATCCCCTCGCCCACGCGGACGCGCGGCGGCCATTTCGCGTCTGCCCGATCTCTATCACATGAATCGTCATCGGCTTGCGGGTGGCGCACATGTCGCCTACGCAATACCAACTGTGGAGTTCCCGCGAGAGGTCCGCGTCCGTCCATTTATCAATAGTGATGAATCGCCGCAACTCTCCATTCGCATCCTCGAACGCCAGCGGCTGCCATTGTACGGTAGAGTTCAGCGCCACCGAAGGAGAATCGTGCAACGGAAGCAATCCCCATCTTGCCGCCACGCGAAGGATCGTCTCCAGCATCACGATGTAATCCTTCGCCAGCTTATACGTATCCGTCCCGCGCGGCGCGTCCAGCCCAGGATTCGCGGCGGCTTGCAGGAACCGTGTCTTCGCGTCCCCTACCACAGCTTCAATATCCTCGCTATTCGATATCCGCTGGACGCCGACGCGCAGACAAGCGTCCAGAAGAGATTTCGGGCGAAAGTGGAGAACTTCGTAATCCAAGTTGAGGAGAAACTTGCGCGGACAACTTTGTAGTTCAGACAGCGACCTCGCGTCGAGGATCATTCCTCTCCCACGGGCTGAGTGATCCCCAGCATATCCTCCAGCGTCCGGCGTTGCGCCTTCTTCGCTTTCGTGGCGACCTCCGCGTCCGTGAGCTTGCCTTCTGGATCGAATCGCTTGCGCAATTGCGCGGAGGATTCCTCCAAGGCGGAGGGAGATGCGATGGGATTGCGTCCACTGGGAGCGGTCGGCTCGGGCGGCGGAGTCATCGGGCCGAAGCTGGTATCTTGCATCCCCACAGCCGACCGCCCGGCGCGTACCAGTCCAAGCAGCCGCGCGATCCGGCCCTGCGGACCTTCGCCTTTCCTTGGATTCCACTTCTCACCAAAATATCGCTGCCCCTGCGCGTCCTCTTCAGGAGTCAGAATCGACTTCTTGGTGAGATTCGTCAGAAATTGCTCGCTCGCGGTGGGCCGCGCGCCGGGAGGCATGACATCCACTTTCGCCTGCGACTTCTTCAACTCCTTCTTTATGGAATCTTCCGATTGCGACGCCTTCTGCGCGGCCCTCACCAGCGCCTCGTGGTCTTTCCCTTGTACCTTGGAATTCTTGACCGCCTTCTCCGCCTTCATGCGCTCCTCTATCGCATCGTCGTGTCGCTTCTGAATCGCCATGTGCTCCTCGGCGTCCTTTTGATACGCGGCGGTCTTAGCCTTCGCGGACTTCTGTGCATCACTCTCGGCGATCTTAGTCCGCCTCGCGTGCTCCGTCTGCGCGGCCTCCTGCGCCTCGGTGATCGTCTTCGCCTTCTTAAACTGTACTTCCTCTTCCGGTTCAGGCGGCGGCGGGATGTTACGATGAATCTTAAACCCTCCAGGGAGATTGATCGTCTCTGGCGCTTCGATGGTAGGCGTAGGCATCTCCACGACCTTAGGGCTAACGCCCGCGATGAAGCTGCCAGCCGCGCCGCCAGCGACTTCACCCTGTTCGGGAGTGAATCCTAGACGTGGAGCCACCTTACTTCCCACATACGCGCCAGTTTTACCTCCCACGATCTGCCGCGCGGCGGCTACTGGTGAGAGCATCTGCATCGCATTGGAAAACGGAGTCGGACTTTGCGATGCGCGCTGCTGACGGCGAGCCAACAAATCCGCCCGCTGCCCGGACTTCTCGATTGGATTTGTGGAAGGAAATGGAGTGCCGACCGGAGGCTTCTCAAAGAACGGCTTCGTGGAAGTCTTGGGAGCAGCAGCTTGTGTTTGCTGTGTGAGCGGATCAGAAGAAGCAGAGCCTTCGATCTCAACTTCGTGGTCAGGAATCTCCGCCTGAACCTCCTCATCGGGGATAACTACGCCGCCGGAGCCATTACCCATTTGCCCCCCTTGCGGATGACCGGCTTCCCTTTCCAAGTACCCTTCGTGCCATCAGCGATGCTGGACGCGGATGGTGGAGGTGTCATCTTCTGCGTCTCCTTCGTCTCCCCATACCCCTTCTGTTGCTTCTCCGCCGTCGTTCCCCACTCCTCCACGGAATTCAGAAACCCCTTGAGCGCCTCGGCGGAATCCTTTCCCGAGTCGGCAATACTCTCGAAATCATGCATGGCGCGAACGCTGTTCAAATGAAACTTCGCCGCCGCGCCCGCGAGGAACATTAAGTGTGTACGCAACTCGCTTAGTTGTTCATCCTTCTTCGGATCACCCGTGCTGCCCGCCTTACCTAGTAAATACTTTACATTCAGCCGCCCTTCGCCGGGGCCGAGATATCCCTTCAAATCATCCACCTGCTTGCGAATGCTCGGCAATTCCGTGAGCGCGCGAGCCGCCGTCTGCGCTTGATTCCGCGTGCTTCCAGTCGGCGCTCCCGGCATGCTCGTGCCGATCGGCTCGCCCGTCGTCGGACTGAGCGGCTGATCGAGCGGAACCTTCCCCAGTATCTTCGCCATCTCCGGGGGCATCTTCATGCCCGCCTTCGCGAATACTTCAGGAGCCATCGCCGCGACGACGGGGAGGATTTCAGGATTCTGCTTATACCCCATCTCCAGCATCCGGTAGATTCCGTATACCGCGCCGATGGATGCGCCGCCCTTCCCTGGTCCCTTCGCCTTCTCCTTTTCCTTTTGAAATTTGTCGTAATTCTCCGGGTCGGACATGTATTCCTGAAATGGAGTAGGCTTGCCAGACTTCGTTTGCGCGTCCGTGACCGCCTTGAGCGCCTCCTGGTTGGTATATTTCTCTCCCGTATCAGGATTCACCTTATCAAGCAGGGAATAGTAAGTGTCGGTGGCGGGGAGAGCGGTACGACCAGACGACGATGGAGGCTTCGCCTGCGCTACTTTAACCGCCGCGTCCGCGTCGATCTCAGACTTCTTCTTATATTGCGACTCCGCGCGGGCATCCTCCATCTTCTGCCTCTCCCCAGGCACCCCCGCCATGATATCCGTCATATCCGGCTTCGGCGGAGGCGGAACCGCTGCGGACGCTCCAGACGCCCCCGGCATGGAGTCCGTATCCCCGCCAGCGGGCGCATCCGCCGCCGGAGGGGGTGACATGCTTGGAGGCTGCTGCGCCCCGCCTGCGCCTCCCTGTGCGTCCCCTTGCCCCTGCTTCACATGATGCTCCGCGATCGCCGTCCGCTGTTGAATCTGCTGCTTCGTTTCCTTGTTCACCCCTGCAGCCTTCAAATACGCCTGCTTCGCCGCCTCGTAGGCGTGCTGCGTCGCTTGATGATCAGGATGCGCCTCGTCCGCGTACGCGGGATTCGATATCTTCTCCACCATCACGTCGTGGTACATCTTCGCTTCCGCGAGACGCTTCTGATGATGTTGCTCTATGGCGTCAGAGATAGATCCAAGTGCACCGCCCTGAGAGATAGCGCCAAGGAAGCCGCCAATTTTGTCAGCGGTCGTGCGTTTTACGTCCGGCATGGGAGGAGGCGTCATCGAAGTTTGTTCGTTAGCCATAAGCTACCTCTAGCCAAATCCAAAGACATCCTTAACAATTTGCTGTTGCGCTGCTGCTGCCTGCTTTCGTGCATCCGTGGCAATTTGCCCTTCAACACCTGCCGCACCTGCCGCGATGCTATAATTCCCCTGCCCCTGCGCGATCTGCTTCCCACCAATATCTGCCGTCTCCTTCGCCGCGCCTCCCCTCACTCCAAACAACGCGTTATCAATCTGCGCCATCTGCGCGTCCTTCTGCGTCTGATTCGCGCCCGCTGTTCCTCCGCCGCGCGATGTCCCGCTCGCCGCCGTCTGCCTCCGCGCCGCGTCGCCCTGACTCTGTACCGCATTCGCTTCCGGCGCGATCGCCTGCATCATCGCCGGGCGGTTGCCACTCGCGAGCTTCTGGAAATACCCCGCGCCTTGATCCTGTAGCGCGCCGCCTGCCGCGCTCGCGGCCCCGCCTCTTGCGATATTCTGATTGAATAGATTGAACGATCCTTCAGCGGCTTGATTCTGCTGCTTGGAGTTCTTGCCGCCGATGCCCATGAAGCCGCCCAAGCTATACCTCCGTCCCGCCGGGGTCCATCATCACATACACAGGCGATTCTACTCTCTTCATCCCCCGCTCGACACATAACTTTTCAGCGTGCGCGGACTCGGCGGTAACGAGCCATCCTCGCGCTTGCACGTCGATCAGAAAGGTAAGCATCTTATCCGCGAGTTCTTCCGCTACCCCAGTCCCTCGCGCGGATGGCTTCACGTAGAGCGGTCCACAGTAAGGTATCAACTGAAAGACGTGGAATCCAAGCAGTGTGCCGCTCGCATCCTCCGCCATGAGAATCCGCGATGTAGATTGATTCAAGCTCATCCAACCTTTCGCCGCGAGCAGCGATTCCACGCGCTCCCAGTCTTCTTCTGATGCGTCCCTGCCATCCACCCAGCGATAGGTGATCTCACTCATTGTATCGCCAACGTGACTACGCCAGTCTTGCCATTCACTGAGACGACTCCACCAGCGACGACCTGCGTGTACGCTGCGCCGTTGAGCGATTGCCACAGGCCATCGGACGCGAAGCAAAAGTGAGTCTCGCCTACGACGACGGTGCATTGCGTGTGCAGACCGGTCGCGGTTACCTGCACGATGCCGGCGTTAGCGGCTTGAGCGTGAACGTGCCAGCCGTACAACATGATTCCCAACGCGATCATCCATATTGCAATAGTTTTCTTCATTGTATGCTCGTTCCTCCCGTAAGGGTGACGCCGCTCGAAATGCTCGGATTGTTGCAGGTTATTCCCAGCCACAGTTGATTACCACAAACAACGCCTGAATTAACGTAATTTCCGTACGTCGTTGTTTCAGGAGTAGTCGTGTACCCATAACAATCCACGATAGAATTTATGGTATCCTCTGTTTTGCTGGGACATGCTGGAGGATATCCATAAAGATTGTCCTTAACCGAGATCAGACCGAAGTTAGCTAATTCACTTAAGTTATCAGTAAACTGCCAATAATCCGTGCCGACAACAAACTTCCAACCGTCGCTGCCAGTGTAGTTGTTAATCAAACTATTCACGGCCTTAAAATAGAGCGCGCCACGTTGTGTTTGTGTAGGCATGCACTCGACATTGCCAGCACAAGATGTACCACTGTATGGGGAATCAGGATTTGCTTGCTTGATTTGATAAATAAAAATAGGGATTCCGCCCTGATTGTAAGTGGTTTGAGTTGATGACTGTCCATTGTTGTATTCCGGTGTAGCGCCACCGAGCATGAAAGCATCCAAGTAGGGCGCAGCGTTCGTAACTATCGTTGACCAGGTAGGCCCGCTGCCCTGCAATGAATCTGGCCCAAACAGAAGATGATTCGGCATCCGAACCTTCACCCAATCGTGAAATGTTTGGAAGTATTGTTTGGCCGCGAGGCCCAGAAACAAGGACATATCCGTGGGGATTGTGGAGACCGGAGGATCGGACGCGCTCGCTGCTGCTTCCGTTGGATACCAGGAACTTGATCCATCCTCGTCAAGCAGCCCAGTGCCTCCAGCCGTGGCTTTGGGCCATCCACCGTATTGGTAAGTCGCCGTAATCGCCGCACCGTTTGCGGGAGCGGCGGAAAATGTCACAGTGATGCATGGCGCTGCTTGCCCACCGCAGGCTGCGCCTCCGCTATTATAACTGACCGTCCCACCGTTGATATTACCTGTCGCTGATTGTACGAGTCCGGTTCCGCTTGAACCCAAGTTTTGCACGTTGAACCACGGCGTATCTCCACCTTGGAGAGTTCCAGCTACTCGAATGCCTATGCTTGCCGGATCGACTGGTCCATGCGCGAAACTGTAGCTAAAAGAGGTCGATGCTCCATTCCCCGTGCCTATGGTTTCAGTTCCAGAAGTTACAGCACTCGATCCACAGGTCGTATAAGTTGATCCCCAAGCCGCGTTAAGCGCCGCAACATTGGCATACCGCGTTCCGCAGAGCCACGTTCCCCATTGTTGTTTGGTATACATTACTGGGTCTGTAAACACACTATTGCCAGTCTGTCCCAAGGAGTTCTGAAATTGAACATAAGGCGGAATGATCCCGATCGACCACCCGAAGTTCTGATGGTGAAAGCCCCACAAATAATCAGCATCATCCTCGGTCGTGCCTATCAGCCAAGGAGATGTATTCGCGCCGCCCGCTCCCCCGCCGAGCACCACGCCGTTCAGCGCGAGCAGCGCCGACGAGGACATCTGCGTCGTAGAATTAAAGTACGGAATACCGCCCGACGTGACGGTGCCCGCCACGGTGGCCGGAAAGGTAATCGTTCCGGTGCCACACGCCGCCGCCGTCTCCGTGATCAACCCCAGCGTTCCCGTGCTTTGCAAGCACCGCCCGCCGACCGGGGTGATCGAGAACAGCGAGACCGGAAACTCGCCTCCGCCGTTCAGACTATATAGGATCGCGTGCGTCGTGCTCGCCCGGATATAGTCAAATCCCGCCGTGGGCGTCCATCCGGTCGTCGTACCCTCCGTCATGCAGATGCCGCCCGTCGCGGTCGCGCCGGCGGGAGTGCAAGGAGCGCCGGAGGAGATGCTTCCCGTCGTCGTAATCGGCTCCGTAACCGAAACCGTCGTTCCGTTGTCGGTGATCGCCGAATCCACGAAGGTCGTCGCGTTGGATCGCTTAGGGAGCACATTATTAGTAGAGTTAATTGTTGTGCCTCCGCCTCCCGCGCTCCCCGTAATCGTCAGCACTCCGCCGCTGCTCGTACAAGTGATATTCGTCGAGCAGTTCACCGTGCCGAACGATCCGATACCGACGCCTCCACTCTGGAATATAATCAGGCCGCCTCCGCCCATGTTCGACTGCGGGGAAGCGAAGACGTGGTGGATTGTGTTCAGCGCGTCGATATTTGGAGGCTCTGCGCGCGCAGTAATTGGCAACAGGAGAGGTAGAAGCCAGAGTAGTTTTCTCATTGTATGATCGCCGTTACTTGCGCCGCATCATTTGGATTATCTGCGTCAATAAAGTACTCGTACAGATTGAACACATTCCGATTCAGCGCCGCGCTTCCTAAACTCCACGTCAGCCCCGGTCCGAGAATCCACAGCACCGCGCCTGGATCGCTGCGGTTAAGCGTTCCGTTGCCGCCTTTCTTGAGAATATACACGAGGCCGGTGTTGACGACCGCCGGGCCGGACCCTCCAGGCCACTTATACCCTTGAAACTGAATCTGTTGCGCGCGATTCGTATACTCCGCCCCTACCACTCCACCGGGAGCAGATGGAGTATTCGGAGTCTCAGGCGCGTCACGAAACGTAGGGTCCACGAGGGACATGATATTCACGGGGGTGCCTGGGCTGACCACGACGATTGACCCAAGGGGCCAGATCGGACCTTGCTTGTCGAGCATTACTGACGCCATCGTTCAATCCTCCATTGCGAGTATACTCCCCTCGCGCCTAAGAAAACTCAAAATTCCCATTGGCCTTGTTAAACTTGAGCGTCGCACCGTTCGCGAGTGTCTGTGTGTCCACAGGGACAACATGGAGGCCAAGCAGCTTCGTATCCGCTGGCCCGTTCCCGGCAGGCTGGGTCGCGCTCGTCGTGCTCGATTTCGTCTCCATTGCGTTCAGCCGGTCCACGAGTGCGTAGTGCTGATCGAGCACCTGCTTGAACGCGCGATGCGTGGCATCATCCTTAACTTGATTTTTATTTGGATACCACCTATTGTTCGCCATCAAATCACCGCCAAGGGAGAAGTGTCCGCTTGGAAAGTCTTCTCCATGATATACGGCCCGCTTCTACCCCACTGGCCGACCCTAATTTCCCAGTCCGATAAAAAGAATTGAAATGTCTGCGCGGACACAGCATGAAATTTATAAAGTTGCCCCTTATTCGCCGTCACCTCGAACAGCACCTTCTGATACGCGCCCCCGCTCGACGGGATCACGACCGGCGCGGGCGACTGTCCATCGTAACTTGTAATCGTCAGCGTAATCGGCGCGGTGCTCACCCATGCGACCGCGATCTCGCGGATATGCATATATCCCTGTAGCCCGAAGCTCGTCCCGAACGTGAACCATTCGATATCCTTCGCGGGTTGCACCACGAACGACGGCTCCCAGATGAATACCGTCGTGGGCACGGACTGACTAGTGAAATCATCCGTCCACGTCAGCCGGATGCCCATGAACTCCGAGATCACTGGGCCGATGCTGCTTACACTAAGAGGTTGCCGCGTGCGGATCGCAGCGGTCGGCACGGCGGGTAGGAGGGCGACGAGCCGCTTGAGCGCAATGAGCGACGGAACTATCCCTCCCGTCGCGGCGGGCGTAGCATCGAGGAATAAATCCCCCCACTGCTTCGGCGCGCGGACATCTCCTCCAGTATCCTCATGCGTGCCTATGATGCAAGAGATGCCCACGCTTGATGCTCCGCCAGCGTTGATGTCATCCGTGAGATCGGACTGCGTGGCTACCTGTCCACCTGTGTTTCCCATGAGCAATTCATCATATAGAGTCGTATTCGTGAGCACGGTCCCAGACTGTTGCTCCAGGCTGTAGAACACGCTCACAGGAGTCGCGTAAGCGTCTATGCTCCAGGCCATCGTCAGGAGATGGCAGACGAGATTTACATACGCGCCGAGGGAATCCTGATAGGAGAAGTATAAATATCCATTGTTGAACGCGAGGCGGAAGGTTCCGGCGCGGGAATAATCGGGAGGCGTCAGCGTCGCGGTTAGATAAGTGATCGTCTCCCCCGCTACCGCGTCGTGCGGGAATAAATTGTAGAGGTCCGCGTCGGTGAGTGATCCCTGCGAGGAGGAGTATACCCCGTCCTCCGCCACCCAGTAGATCGACCGTCCATCGGTGCAATGCGCGTAAGGCGCGGCCATTCCCCGCACGAACGGCTGTTGTACAACGGCGTATCTCTGAGTGGGATTATCCGGCTGAGGATACAGCGCCCACCAGCGGTTCGTGGAGGCCACGAAGCTCAGTCCGTCGAGCACCTCCCCTCCCAGCAGCGGCTCGGACGGCGGAGTGATTTCTATGTTATAAGAATCCGGCGCGGAGTCTGGATTATTGTTCTTTGCGAAGTAGAGTGTGCCAGCGCGCAACGGATCACCGCACGCGAATATCGTCCCTGCCGCGTCCGGCCCCCACATGTAGGGAAGAAATTGCCGCGCAAGGATCGGCTCCTCGATCTGATACGGCACGGTTGTCCCCGCGCCCGCGCTCTCGACGAATTGTAGAAGGTAATTCGTCCCGGAGATGAGCGTTGGGCGAGTCTGGAGCGTGTAGACGTTGATTCCGCCCAATCGCACAAGCGTGCCAGGGAGGTATCGCAGGATATTCGCATTCGTGGTGGATACGACCGCGACTGTCCCCACCACCACCGACGCAGTACCCATGTTCGGCACGTCGATGCTAGGCCAAGGTTCGAAGTTGTCGAAGTCCAGCGGTTCGCCCGCTTCGACGGCGGCGTCCGAGTAATTATCTATAAACGTCGCGCTGCTCGACGCCGTCTGCCCCACGAATCTCCACGATGTCACGCTCCCGCCGTAGCGGAAGATGTCCCAGGTGTCGATCTGTGGATCATAAGCGGCGGAAGGCAGCACGACGAGAACTCCCTCACGCCGCGCGTTCACTCCATACCGCGTCGCGGGAGAAGGATTCCCCCGCACTCCTGTTACGCTGGATCGCGGGCGCACACGATAACGGTACGGCGCGCCCACCTCTCCCACATCCGGCTGCGACTCCCCCATCACAATGCCCTCGGTATCCGTGGAGACATTTATCGTGCCGGAGGCATTCCATAAAATCTGAAAATGGTTCGCGTTTTGCAAGGACTTGGTTATATCTCCGCCGACTCGCGTGAATTCCGAGAGCGGCACGACGATCTGCCCCCATTGGCTGCTGCCGGGAACCAACTGCGTGCTGGACGCCGTCTGAAGCTGGTTATTCGATGCGATTCCGGTTTCCGCGTCGATGATCGCGCGCTGCGTGACCGTTTGCAAGTTCGCGAGTTGCGTCGAGGTGTTCGCCACGGCGGAGGTGATGTCGGAGGGGCGGACAGTATAATAGTAGAAATTCTGTGTGAAGCTGCCGTCTCCCACGTCGATGAGGATTTTCATCTCGACGAGATTCGCGAGATTATCCACCTTGACGCCGAACGAGAGTAGATCGTCCGGCTGAAACGCTCCTCCGGCGAGCACGAAGGGATTGAACCCCAACACCTGCGTAGATGTGCCAATGCCTACGGTCACGGTATAGTCAATCGTACCTTCAATAATCGCTTGTCCAAGCACCGGAGCCACTCCGACGCTTGTATCCAAGGAGCCGACGACTTGTATGGCGGGGATGCTGGTAAGCGTTTCGGCGGCTGTGTGCGTGCCCGTCGTGGATGTCTCGATCGCGACCGTGTTGTCCGGCCCGACGGTGACGCTCCACACGAGACATTTCTCCGAGCCGCCGCTGAATTGAATGATCGCCCCACGACGCAGGGTGGCAAGGAGATTTTGCAGGTAGATGGACTGTTCCTGATCGCCTGGACCTTTGGCGAGATTCTGCGGGACGACGATACATCGCCCCGTGCTCCCGGTGAAATAGCGGATAGCCGAGATAGTAAGCGCCGTGACGAGCGGAGGGAATACGTCCTGTACGATGAATTGAGTGCCTCCAATGATAACTTCCATGGATCGTTGATAGGATTTCGAGGCGCTTACTTGCACGCTCCACAACCACGCGGACGCGGATGCAGGGTCTTGAAACACTACTCCGGCGGTATCGGATACGCGAGTGCCATTGGAGCCGCTGGTCGCCGTGCCCGCATTCGTGAATGCGCCTCCGATAAGCTGCCAGTGCAATCCTTGAATCGCCGCCTGCGGTTCCGTCTGCGGCTCCGCGATCCCCACCTTGCTCGGACTCGCCACGTTCGCCACCGGCGCGGAGAACTTCTGGTAGTCGAATCCATTCGCGATATACATGTAAGGATTCGGCGACTGATTCGGACGGAAGGGAATCATCACCGCGCCGGGGGAGACGCCTCCGCCCGCGAGCGTGCCTTGCGTACCGATGTTGTCCAGGCGGATTTGATCGTTAGCGTCGCGATTGAGGATGCGAGGAAGGTCATCAGTGCCTAGCACGGTGTACGCGCGAATGTCGGTGACTACATGCGCTCCCGTCGCGCGTTGTATCTGCCCAGGCCGCGTGCGGATGGAGTCGTCAGTGTACGCGCGGATATTCTGCGCCCAGGTAAACTTCCCCGGAGGCATGGAGTCGGAGGATGCGTTGGTCTTCATTCCGCCGAATGCGAATCGTTCTGTCTCAGGCTTGCGCTTGAAATCGCTCATTGGGAGCCTCCTCCTTTGCCCTTATTGGAGGACGGAGACGCCCAAGGAGGACGTGCGTGATCTTCCGGCCAGCGATCATCCCATGTCACCTTACCATGCGGATCAACCTGTTGATTTTCGTTTACCCAGTGAGGAGCAGCAGGGGTAGCATATTTAGATTCGTTTGAGAATGAGCGATGATATGGAGTCTTATAAGTATCAGGGAAATGTAGATTCTGTGCGCGTTTTGCGTTAGGATCGCCAGACTGTTGCGCCTTCCAGAAGCCACGCATATCATAATCCGATGTAGGCGAATCCTGCCATGGAACCTTATTCTGTTTAACCCAAGTTTGAAACTGAGCTTCTTCTTCTGGGGATAATTGTGTAGTGTAAGGACCAGGGAGTGCATCTGGCCGCACAGGGCCAGCGGGCGCAGCGGGAGTTGGTGGCGGCGGAGGAAGTCGATAACTAGAACTCACGATGTCACCTCCTGTTCAGCGGAAGGCGTCATCGTGGGATTCGTGCCACGCTCCATCTGCGAGATGCCGAGCAGCATGGAGTTGAACTCCGCGATCTCCAGCAACTTACCGTTATACATGGCGGCCTGCTTCATAAATCTTTGGAGAAGCTGCATCGACCGCGTGAACTCCTCGCCCCCTTGCTTGAACGCCGCAAGATGCTGCGCGTAATCCAATATCGCATCGAGATCGTCGCGTGCGACCTGCACGAAATCGCCATCCGCCACAGGGACGGGCGCGTTCTCGACCACCGTCGCGGTCAGCGAGTACGGTCCAGCGTCCGGCGCGGGAGCGAGCGCGATCATATTTAATCCAGCGTGTAGCGCAGCGGTCGGCTTCCCTTGCGTCGTCGTCTCCCAGCCTGTCGTATAGAGGTCCGCATTGCGCACCGAGTCGATCAACACTGGCACGTTGTTGATGCGCAGAGCAAGGAGCGCGGGCGCGGCGGACAGCGCGGCGAGTCCCATTCGATACTGCTGTTCGCAGTAGGCCGCGCGGGGGAGGTCTTTGGCGTTCGATTCGCGGGAGAGGAGGTCCGCCAGCGCTCCCCATTTGATTAGCGGCGTCCAATCGTCGGGAACGGACAAGAACGAGGATGCGTTAACCGCCAGCGCCAGTCCCGTCTCGATGGTAAGCAACTCATAATTCCCGCCATACGCGGGCGGCACGTCCGTATCGAAGGAGATAGGAGGCTGCGTGGACATGAGATACGTGAACGGAGTCCCAGCCGGCGCGAGAGTGTAATTGCGATTGAAAGACTGCTCCGCCCATGCGTCCTCCGGCCACATTGCAGAGTTCGGCTGACCGAACACTGGATTGGGTAGATATGCCATCCGCCGCACGTCGATCACCGTGTCGGGAAGTTGAATCCTCCCCGCGACCGCTGGCACCGTGCGCAGCGTCATCGTGCAGGCGCACACGGACAATATCTCGTCGCGTCGGCGCTGGACCGCTTCGAGGAAGTCATCCGCGCTGAACTGTAGCGACCCGCCGACGTAGGGATTCCAAGTCGTAGGCTCAAGGAGATGGTATTGCAATAGTTTATATATATCCGTATCCAGAACCGTCAGCGGGCGGAGGGTGTTAGGCAGGTTGATTGTGTCTATGAGATTGTACCAATTCACTCCTTGCTGGGACTGGAATAGGAAATCGCCGCGCCAGTATGCGGTGAGCGCGTTCCAGGTTCTCAATGATTCCTGTATGTAAAGTGTAAGTTCGGCAGGTGCCCAAAACGTCATGTTGCTATCGTAAAGTCTATTCGCGAGTTGCTGCTTCGCGGCTCCGAGGGTGATGTAATTGTAAACACTCACACATTATCTCCCGCGCTTCCTCGAATTCTTCGCGGTCATCACGGTTTCGCCCTTGTGCAATTTATAATTTCCCGTCCGCTTTACCCTCCCGCCCTTCTTCATGCTCCCTTCCGAGGCAAGCTTGTTGCGCATGTTGTAATCCTGCTGCTTGAGATCCGCGGTGCTGGTCTTCCCCTCCCCCTGCTTGGAGATATACGCACGCTTCTCGGCGGGGTCTTTGATGTACGCGGAGGTCTGGCCGCGCTGCCTGGATACTCCGGCTTCGTCTTGTTCAGCCATGCTTCGCTCCTCAGCCTTTGTAGTATTCAGAGACAGGCATTACACGCCTCCCAGCGGAGGCACCACTGGATCGCTCGGCAGCATCCATCTATTCACGCCGCCAGGATACATCCACGGGTAGGTGATCCAGCGAATCCAATACGTGAACGGATCGTTCGGGAACTCCCCCACGACATCGTAGAAGTCTCCCGCGCTCGCGGGCGCATTCGGGGATAGCACGATATTCGCCATCGGCTACTCGTCGATATCGTTCGGTCTCCCCGTGCCGATACCCGAGCGTAGTTGCTCGTTGAACCTCGCGACGCGATCGTCCGCAAGCGATCCGCGAATGGATGATACCTCCTCGTTGTCGCTCGCCGGACAGTGTATCCTCGGCGCGCACATCGGACGCTGCGCGGCGATTTCCGACGGCCAGCACTGATCGCGCATCTGCGTCGAGGAATCGGATAGATCGTTCGCCTTTATTTTTACTCCATGATTCGGATTGTATGCCATCATCGTCTCCTTTACGTTGTGTAGTACCACAAACAATACGAGAACCGCACGGTGCCGGTCCAGCTTATAACGCCGGTCTCGCCAGCGTCCCAAGTGATCCGCAGCCCGCTTTGGAACATAAACGGGTCGAGGATGTGGAAGCGATAAGCGTTCCAGGTGCCGCTCGTGCTCTTCACCGTCAGCCCGGAGTAGTCCGAGAGGCCGCTCTGGATGCCGTTGATGGCGGCGGCGAAACGGGTAATATCGAAGCCTTGAAAATAGTTCGACATTCCAACGTAATCTTCCGTGCCGCTCGAAAAGTAGTCCGGCGCGCCGACGTTCCCGTCGAAGTAAAACTTGAACTCCCCCTCCAGCGGCGCGGTGAGAGGATTGGCGCTGCCAGGAACGCTATCGACGGAGAAGGCCATCCCGAGAAATCGCCCCGGATTCAAGCCTGCATCGCTGACTAGAGTAAGCACCTGCCCAGGCGTAGCCGCCGCGATCGTACCCGACCGAGCGACTAGCTTTTGCGTCCTCGGCCAAGTGTTCGCGATTCCGGTCTGATAGCTGATCGTGTACCAGATGTTGATCGTGCCACCGGTCTCGTTCGTGAATACGATGCTGATGGAGTTGGTAAAGGGAATCGGGATATGGCTCAAGAATCCCACGTTGTTGCTGTTGTTGTTGCTGGCCCCGATGAAGCGAGTCATGAACGAACCCTGATTCGACTGATACTCCGCGCCGAAGAACAGGCAAGCGCGGTCGTTGAATACGGTGTTTCCATCGGCGGTGATGGTCAGCAGCGAGGCGTTGTCCTGCGCCCCCACGCCGATCCACATCGCGGATACGTAGCCGCCTGGGGATTGACTCGTGAGATTGAGGATCGTCGCTGTCGCGTTATTGAGGACGCTGATTCCCTTGCCGGATGATCCCTTCGTTGTCCCGTATGCAGGTTTTGCTTCCGATAAGATATCAGTAGCCCAGGATGCCCCACAAGTCGCGCCGGTGCCGGAGAGCGTGCCAGCGGAATTCGCTTGCAGACATTGCGTGCTTCCGGTAATCCCCGTGTCGTTTATAATCGGGGCGGAGAGTGAGCCACTGGCGACCACATCCCCGGCCTTGCCTACCTTGAACAGATTCGTGGTCCCTGCCGCGCCGCCGAATACCTGGAAGATTTGCGTGCCTGCAGCGGATGCGGCGTCCGTTGCGGCGATCGTAAATCCTGGAAAAATAGACCCTGCATTGGTGTTGATCCAGGTTGCGGAGATTTGAGGCGCGGCGGTCCCTGTGAAATTTCCGGCTCCCAGCGCCAGCCCCTGCCCGGCGCTCAACCCGAACGCTTGAACGATGGCCCCGTCGGTGAGAAGCTGTGTGCCAGCCGAATTTATCAGCAGCGAGTTGTTCCCACTAGCATCGCCGCACGTCACATCGAACGACGGCGCGTTCAACGAACAGAAGTCTCCCGCTGAGTCTCTCCACGAGCCAACTCCCGCCGATGAGGTAAGGAATCCATGCGTCACGGACGGCGCGGCGTTGTTGGACATCAGCAGGTTGAAAGGTAGTGATCCGGTGACCTTTGAAGTGATCGTTCCGTTCGCCAGCGTGTAGGTTAGATTCGCGCTGCCTCCAAGCGTATTCGTCGCGGTGCCGAAAGCGATCTGCGTGTTGGCGATACTGCCGCTAAGGAACCCGCCGCCGCCGCCGCCGCCAGTCGCCAGCACGATATCGGAATAGGTGATAGGGAATGGCGAGGGGGTAGGAGGCACGCACGGCGCGACGCAGGTCATGGTCACGTCGTAGCGCCCGTCCGCCGCATACCATAGCCATTGCCCGTTGGTCTGCGCGAGGAAGGGATTCGCGAGGGGGGTATTGGAGTTGTCGGAGTAGATGGTCGCGAGTCCGCCGCCGTGAATGAGGACGGTGATCGTGCATTGCGGGAATGAACCTTGGACTACGTTGGTGGAGGTTAATCCAGAGGTAATTACTGGAATGTTCCCGCTTTCGCACCAGCCGCGAGCGTTGGAGTTCGCGCGGGCGGCGAGGGGCGCGAGGAGCGCAAATAGGAGTATAAGTAAGATTCGTCTCATACGCTTGAGGCCCACTCCATAATCTGATCTATTCTATCACGCCCGTAAATGAGCGGCTTGTATTTCCCTGAGGCTAAAATAGCTGGTGGGCACCATGCGTGCGACATCTCCTCTTCAAAGGAAAGAAATCCTGACTGAGATAAACTATCACCACGTGGCCGCCAAAACATCGCGGTTGGCGTGTGCAAGTAGGTGGAAACTATGCCGACCCCCGCCTGATACGAGATCACGAACTTCGCGTTACTCGTCACCGCGAACAATTCGCCAAGCGTCGTCTGACCGATGAGGTCGTCCCAGTGCGAGGAGGTGCCATTCAGCCGGGGAGCGAGCATGTGAGTGTAATAATCATGATCGTACGCCGCGCCCACCACGACGATCGCGAGGCCGAGTTCCTTGTGGACCCGCTCGCCGAGGGCAATCCACTCCGACGGCTTCCACAGCATGTTGCGATTGTGACCTTCGATGGTGTTCCCGTGGAGCGGGCCGGGGTAGAAGACGGCGTAAGGGCCATGCAGCGCGCGGACGGCATCCCCATACGCGCGCTCTTTTAATGTCATGTGGAAGCGGTCGAAGATGTTCCAGTCGATCTGATATTGCGGAAGCCAATTCTCCAAGCGGATGCCGCGTTCAAGGGGAGCGTTGGGGATGAGCACGCAGTAGGACTCCCCCTTGAAGTCGTACATCCCGTCCTCGATGTAGTCCCAGTAGCCGCCGGGAGTGAAGGGAGGACGGTCCACGCCGTAATTGTTGAGGATGCCGTAGTTGAGGCGCATGTCCACGCTATCCACAAAGTCGAATCGGCGGATGAAGTCGAGCGCACGGTCTTGGAGCACGGTGCGCTCGGAACAGGTGAGGAACACGCGCAGGGGGCCAGTGGGATCGAGCTTCTTATGAACGGATTGAATCTTCATAAGCGCCCAGCAACTATCTCCGACGCCTTGAGGCAAAAGATAGTTCACTTTATAAGTACCCCTATTCCTCCCGCGCTGAGCACGCCATCCTGCGGGCAGCTTTCCCCTTGCCACGACGCCGCTGACGCCCGGTCGCAGCCGATTAACTTCACCGATGGAATGTTGATGCTGATCTCCATCCACAATCGCGCGACGGATGGGATTTGAATATCATGGAATCCCATCACCTTTGTAGTAGCCGGCCACCACAACTCGAAGTCCTCGCGCACGGGAGCGTAGTCGTGGTCCGCGTCAATGAACACAGCATCAGGGGGACCACTGAATAATTGTTTTATCCGGTGAAGCGTCGCGGGATCGTGGCTGTTTCCTTGATAGTATACGACTCCATCGCGGCGCGTGGCGTTGTGCATTCCCATCGGTACATCGAAATTGTTGAGGTCCACGGAGGCCACGCGCATGATTCCCGCTTGGCGGATATAATGCGCCGAGCCGGAGCCGAGTTCCACGTAACTGTGAATGCCCAAGGCAAGGCAGATGGACGCCCAGGCGATGTATTCCGGCCCGCGCTGGCCCATCGTCGCTTGATCGAACTCAGGAAGCGGCATCGGATTTCTCCTTCATCTTGCCTCCGTGGAGCCAATAGCGAAGATTCGGCTCGGACGCTAAATTTCCCGTGGGTAGAGGCTTGAAGTCGTAATATCCGCACTCTTGGAGTATCTCCCCCGGCTCTTTACCATACTTGTGAATGAAGGATTGTAGATCGTGGCCCCAGATGCCGACAGCAGGATCGCCGAACGCGGTGGATTGATTGTGAAGGTGGAGGAAGGGGGCGTTGGGGACCGCCAGCACGGGCGGGAAGCCGAGCTTCGCGCATAGCACGGGGTACTCCATGTCGTAGAATATCCCCTCGCTCTCCCCGAAGCCTCCGACGCGTTCCCACAGTGCGATGGGAATGACGAATCCCGGCGCGCCTAATCGCGATATCGGCTCGGTACGTTCGGGCACGAAATACTTCACGAACCAGTCTCCGAGGGAGATGCCGTCGTCGGACCCCGGCGATCCGAAGTACATGGGAGATTTCCCGTTGGGTAGCATGGTCCGCCAGACGGCTTCGGATTCGATATCGCGCTTGTTCCACTCAGCGGGAGAACGCTGCCAGACGCCGGGGATTCCAGTGTTCACGAGAGCTTCCATCGAGGAGAGCGTGATGCCGGACGCGGAGGACATCATGGGGCTGTACTCCGTCGCGGAAAGCCAATCTGAGATGTGACCGAAGTTCTCGGGAAGCGGAGAGAATACGGTGTCGTCGTGGATGCAGCAGGCGTGGGAGTAGCCTAATTCCTTCATCCAGCGTATTCCCTCGTTGAAGCTTCCGTTGATCCATCCCGTTCGGAATGCGTGCAGCACTTTCACGTTCGGCTGCGACTCGAACCACGCGGAGGGGACTTCCTCGTGGTTCCATATCCACGACTTCGCGGAGGTGTCGAAGACGATATGCACAGGGAGGTCGGGTTCAGCGCGGCGGAAGGATCGCAGCGCGCGGACCATTTTACTTCCTCCCGTGCTGATGAACACTACGCCGACTGGCATAATTGCTCCTGTCGCGTGCGCAGCCAGCGGGAGTTGCGAGGGTCGGCGATCCAGCGGATGGTGCGGGCGAGGGAATCGTCGAAGTTCACCGGGAGTTCCCAGCCCATCGAGCGCATCTTCGCGCCATTGAGAGCGTAGCGAATATCATGCCCAGGGCGACTGGTATGATAATCGACCATTTCATAGGAAAGAGGTTTATGGAGAATATCCGCCACGCGTTGCGCCATCCCCAAGTTGGATACTTCCTTCTCCCCGACGATGTTGTATTTATCATGGACCTCCCCCTTGTCGAGGAGAAATAGCACCGCCGCGGCGATGTTGCGGCAGTGGATGTAGAAGCGGGAGCCGGACACGAGACGAGAAGGGTCGGAATGGATGATGACGCGCTCGCCGGCGGAGATTTTACGTATCAACATGGGGATGAACTTCTCCGCGTGCTGGCGCTCGCCGAAGGCGTTCATGGTGTGAGAGATGAGTACGGGCGTCTTGTAGGTGTTCGCCCACGCGAGACAGAGTTCCTCGCCGCCAGCCTTCGACGCGGAGTAGGGATTCGTGGAGTTGTAGCGGTCCCATTCCGCGTACTCCACGCCGACAGGTGCCGCGCCGAAGACTTCGTCGGTCGAGAAGTAGATCATCTTCGAGAGTTGAGGCATCGAGCGCGCGAGTTCGAGGATGCGAAACGTGCCGATGACGTTGGACTGGATGAAGGGGAACGGATCCGCGATGGAGTTGTCGATGTGAGTCTCGGCGGCGAGATGGACGATGTAGTCGGGCTGGCCGATTTCCGCGCGCAGCCCCGCGCCGAATTCCTGCGTGAGATCGGAGGTGAAGATGCGGATGCGATGGTCGTCGAATAGGCCGGAGTCGCGCAGGCGGTCGAAGCCATGCGACGCATACGTAAGGCGATCTAAAATAGTAATATCCCAGTTGGTGTTCTTGAGAACGTGATCGACGAGGTGATGGCCCAGGAAGCCAGCACCTCCGGTGATGAGGATATGTCTCATGCGCTGATCCCTATCGCGGGGAGAGAGTAGGGAGTGAAGAATTTCCCCTTGTAATCCTTCGCGTACCGCGCTTTGATTACGTCCGCGTAGTTCCATGCGAAGATACAGGTGTAGTCAGGCTGCGCGTCCAGCCATTCGGTGGGGTGCTTGATCTCCACGCCGGTACCGGGGATGAACTTGCCGAGCTTTGCGGGAGTAGGGTCCGCGATGGCTTCGATCAGGTCGGAGGTGATGCCGCAGTAGTTCATCATTACGGTCGCTTTCGCGGCGGCTCCGAAGCCCCAGACGCGAGCATCGTCGTGGTGGAGCTTCTCTAGGAACGCGCGGAGTTCTCCAGCGGTCCTGTCGATGCGCTGTTGGATGCCGACGAGAGGAATGTTCTCCACGATGTCGCAGGATGCGCCGGTCTTCTTGAGCGTCAGCCGCAGCGAGCCGCCTTGAGAGTCCAACAGTTTCACCCGCTCGATGAACAGTCCGTGACGGCGGAATAGAGTCTCCAGCGAGCGGAAGGAGAAATAATATACGTGTTCGTGATAGACGGTATCGAAGGTACACGATTCCAATAGACTCTTCAGGTAGTGTACCTCAATGACGCATGCCCCTTCCGGCTTGAGCACGATGGCGATCCCCTCCGCTAGATCATGGAGGTCAGGGATGTGCGCGACCACGTTGTTCGCGTGGATGATATCGGCGGGAGGAAGAGTCTTCGCCAGCACGGAGGTAAAGTATTCCTGAATCGTGGGGATTCCCTTCAGCGCGGCGGCGTTCGCTGGTCCCCTCGCCGGGTCGATGCCCAGCACGCGGGTTCCCATGTCGTTGTAGAATTGTAGGAGATAGCCGTCGTTGCTGCCGATTTCCATGACGAAGGCATCGTGAGGCAGGGTCCACCATAGATTGCTTACGAGTTCCTTCGCGGATTCCACAATCGGCGAGGACACGGAGGAGTAGTAGACGTACTCCTCGAACATCTTCGACGGCGGGACGATCTCTTTGATCTGCCCGAGGTGGCAGGACGGGCAGAACATTACGTCGAGGGGATACTCTTCGTAATCTTGAGTCGGCGAGTCCAGTAGATTGTTTACGAGTGGAAGTCGTCCGAGGGAGAATATCTCTTCGGTCGGCGAGGTGCAAATCCTGCAATTCATAGTTTCTCCAGTGCGCAGCATACATCGGCGACTGAGTTTTCCATCCCCTCTCCGCCGTTGCGAAATAACCGCTGCGAAGGATAGAACGAGTTGCGGTCTCCGTCAATGCCGTAGTAGGAGGCGGAGAAGCCGGGGAGGATGACCCAGCACGGAATATTCATTGCCCCAGCGAGATGGGCCACGCCAGTGTCCACGGTGACGATGAGTTCGATATTGGAGAGAGTCGCAGCCGTATGCTTCCACGTCGTAGGGGCATCGAAATCCAAGTCCACCCATGCTCCGAGGATCGCTCTTATACGTTTCACCTGCTCGGGCGTGAGAGAACGATGGCGGCGAGGGGACTTCTCTTCCCCCGCGCGGGTACAGAAGCCGACACGCCAGACAGGAGACTTGCGTCCGGCGATATACGGTTCCGTGGGAATATCCTCCACTGTGGGACAAAAGTGTTTGCCCAGCGTGAGGAGACAGGTGAAGCAATCGTAGTCGGCTGGGAGGAGCATCCCTTCGAGGCCGGCGATGGAGCCTGCGATGAGACGGTCGATGCCTAGCGTGCCGGCGAGAAGAGAGTGAAGCGAGGGCGGGCACATGAAGGTGACGTGGGCACCGAGAGCTTTCAGTCGTGGCATCCAGCGGAGGAAGAGAATGTTGTCGCCGTAGCCACCGCCGGATAGCACAAGGAGACGTTTCCCTGCAAGCGAGGTGATGCCGTCCCACTCCGGCCAGATGCGATTCACCCATCCCCAGTCAGCGTGGGCGTAGGAAAGTTTCCAGGCATCCTTGAACCTTCCCATGCGAACGAGCGCGTGGAAGTAGCCACAGGCGACGAGCTTATCGTCGGGGGCGAGGGCGTGGGCTTCCTTGTAGAGCGCAAGCGCGTGGCGGAATTCTCCCTGCGTTTCGTTGATCACCGCGAGGTTGAGAAGCGTACCAGGCGTGCGCGCGAGGGAAGCGGCGGTGATTGCGGCCCCCAGCGCGAGATTCGTTTCTCCCTTTTCGTATAACGAGTTCGCGTGATTCGACCAGTCGATGTAATCGATGAAGGGCGCGGGGTCGATCATTGCGATTGCGTGCCCGCGACGCCGCTGATGGTGTTGTAGTAGGAGTGCCAGTTGCCGCCGAAGTTCGGGATGCGGGATGACAGCCAGTTGTCCACGAAGTCCTTGTCGAGTTGGCGGTAGCGAATGAGGAGCGCAGTATACTCCGCCATGGTAGCTCCGCGCAAGTATTTGAAGTCCGGTCCGGTCGCGCGGGGCGCCATATCCTTGTTCGCTTCCGCCCATTCGTAGGCGTAGTCCTTCGCGCGGGCGAGGACGAGTTCCTCGGGGATCGCGTATGGCAACGTGTCGGATGGATTCACGAGGTCCACGCCGTTGCGGATGCCGTAGCATTGATAGGTGAACAACTGTATCGGCTGTCCCCAGAGTTCAAACATTTTGAATCCCAGCGTGGAGGATGCGTTCACCGTGCCGATTCCCCGGATGTCCAAGCCGTAGGGTACAACGTGTGTGGGGAAGAGATACCACGACCGCTGCGGGTCCATCTGGTCGATCTGCGACCGCGTGGAGTCGAGGTTCATGTCGATGAACATGATGGGATTGCGTATGGACAGCCAAGTGCGGAAGTCGAGGGTAGGGGGAGTGTAGTAGAGTTGGTAGACCTGGAAGCCAAGTCCCACGCCGCCGGGGTCTCCGAAGATTCGGTCAAGCAGCGCGACTCCGGTGACGGGATTGTACGCGATGATGTGGTAGATGCCGCCGACGCCGATGCGGAATTGGCGCTGGGTAATGAGGGAGTACGGCTGCGCGATCTGTGCGGCGTTGAGGGTAGCGATCGCGGTAGCGTCGAAAGTGATGGTCGCGGAACCTTGGACTACGGTTACCGTGCCGGTGTTGATGAGCGGTGGAGTGATCCAGGAGGACTCGAAGAGGTTGAAGGACCAAAGGTTAGAGGTACGGATTACGTTGTAGGCGCGGTTGATCAGAGTGCGAGTAAACGACATCGGCAGCTTCGGCACGCTGCCGCGCAACTCGTTTTGCATATCTTGGAGCGCCATTCATCTCGCTCCCCTTAGATGGAGGACTTCGATGTCGCCTTGCGCCCCGGCGAAATCTTCCTCAGCCGCGACTTGTGATGCGAGTGAACGATCGCCTGCTTGCCCTTGAGCCTTGGGCCATGCGGCTGCGGTGGCTCCTTGTCGAAGCCGCCGAACACGAAGGGCTGCTTGCCGGGTGTTCCCATTCTGCCTTTTGCCATGATTGCTCTCCTTGAGATCAGACGCACCAGAGTTGCAAGCGCATGCTGAAGGTGCTGAGATTCGTGCCGTTGACTGCTTCGGTGCCAAGAGTTTGCGCCTGCCCACCGATGGTCGCGGTCATTAGGGCGAACCATGATAGCTCAAAGGAGGATACAACGTTGCCATATCCGCCACTGCTAAGTTCAGCGTAACCCTCGAATTGAGTAGTCGTGTCCGCCGAGTTGTTGACCATCTCGAACCCGCCTACGCCGAGGTCGGATGCGTTGATGACATCGCCTACGGATTGCTGGTAGTTCGCGGGGCCGGTGTGGTCGATGGTCACCAATATTTTATTACCCATTTGAACGTATGAGACGAGAGTGTTGCCGATTGGAAACGCCATGATCGCTCCTTAGATTCGTCCCATGAACAATCCGCGAGTGATCATCACGGTTGAGATCACCGTGGATGACGGTAAGCCATAAGCTACGCCAATGAGTGCCGCGACGGTGACTTGGCTGACGACCGCGCCAGAGTCCGCAGGATAGCCGGACGTGGACGCGAGGTTCGCGGAGATTTTCGCGCTGACCATGTTGCCGTCGGCGGCAGCGCCGAGCGAGAAGTTGTCGAAGAGGACGGAGGCCGCGCCTGCGACCTGAATCCAGCCGAAGTTGTTCGCGGTGATGACGTTGATGAAGATACCCGCGATGTGAGTGGGGACGGCGGCGGAAGGGTCCGGGTCGCCGTAGACGATGTACCCGGCGTTCGAGCCGGCACCGATGTCGGCGGTTTTGTTGAACGCGATGCAGCCGCGCTGCGCGGGGCGAGTGGTGGTCTTGAATTGCACGTATTCGTAGACACCGCCGAACAGGGTGCCGATGACGGTATCGCTCAACGCCAGCGCGGTCGCGTCATCGAGCGTGATGCGGTCGCCGATTAGGTCTTGCGAAACGGCTGGCGACGGCGCACCGGCCGGGACGGATACGACTACTCCGCCCATCGTGGCATCGTTCACGTCGTTGAGAAATTTCGCGGAATTCAGTGTAGCTTGCTTCGTGAGCATTCCACCTGCCATAAATCCTCCTTAGAATCCCGCGCCTAGAATTTGAGCGTTGTCGCGAGGCGAAGTCGTGTAACAGTTGAGCGCCGCCTTGAGGAACATGACCACGAGGTCAGGGTTCGTCTGCGAGCGGATCGGCGGCGTGAAATTGAAATTGTACTCCGGGTCCGCGGACGGGCGAATCTTCCATCCCTTGACGCGCAGCCAGAAGAACGGCTCGCCGGGGTTGATCGTCGTGCCGGTGACGGTGGGGAAGTTCGACACGGCGGTCTGCGCGGTGGTGAGCGCGGGGGTGGTGAACGTGGACGGCTTGATGGAAGTCGTCTGGGAGAGGCCGGAGGGGAGGAGCGTACCATACTTGGTCGAGGGGCAGAGCTTCTCCTCGAAGATCATCGCGTCCAGTAATTTCAGTCCGCTCATGCCGATGGAGATGTCTTGCTCCATCGAGAACCGCTGCTTCGGCTCCTGGCGTTCGAGCAGATATGCGTACAGCGCCTTGTTACAGACGCCGATATCAGGACGTTGTACGCAGTTTAGGTACGCCTCGACCAGCACCTTGTAGGTGATCTGTCCGGTGCCGCCGGTCTGCGTTCCCGCCCAGATCGGGACCGAGTTGAGCACATTCCCGACCACGCCGTTGCGGAGTTGCCCGCCGTAGGTGGTGAACACGTTGCCGTCCCAGGATGGATTGATGCCGTCGTTGAGCGCCTCGCTGATCCCGTTGATAAAGATGAGGCGATTGGAACCGGTGATGGACTGCCCGTGGCGGAAGAAGTCGATGGAGATGTCGGTGTTGAGCGCCTGGACTGCGTTGGTCATGTAGGCGTCCACCTCCTTGATCTTCACGGCTGGGCCGCTACCTTGGATGACGTTCGTGCGGAATAGATTGAGGGGCACCTGTTCCACGTATTCCTTAGGCACGAAGGCGGTCGCCGCGAGGATTTGGTTCTGCGTGACCATGAGGTCGGAGCCGGGAGCGATCGCGCCGCCATTGACACGGTTATATTGAAATGGCGTTTGCATGAGCGTGCCGCCGAGGAATTCGTCGAGGGCACCAGAGGTGCGGAGTTTACGTTGGAAGGCAGAGTCCACAAAAAAACAGTCGTACAAAACATCATCACGAAGATCGGCGAGCGTGGTCGAGGAGATTTGGTCAAAGGTCGGGTCACTCATGAGTAAACACTCCTTTTATAGTTACTAGTTAGGAAACCTCCGCGATGCGTTCTTCTTGTGCAGGTTCGATTGTCTTCCCTCGTGCTTTAAGCACAAGCAGACGCCGCTTGAGTTCCCGACGCTCTGAAACAATCTCTTCGGGCAACTCCTTGCTTCCTGTGCCTCGAACAAAAAGTTTCATGCTATCTTGTAATGCTATGCCAATTTCAGCCTGTTCACGTTTCATGACAAAGTAAGGAAGGCAGTTGTAAAGAATCCATGCAGCGTGTCTGGAAGAAACACCCCAGTGATACGCACGCTTCCAGTTTTTGCCTTCGTAATACTTCTCGGTGTTGGCATCCTTATAGCCTCCACCAAAGTTTTCCTTGAGCCAAACCATGAGGCGAACATCGGTATTCGCCACGGTCAGTTTCAAATAAAAGGTGGACGCGAGAGTCGTATACTCTCTACTTCTCCGTCCCTTGCGAGGATTTATGAGAACGCTACCCTCTCCGTCAATAAATGCAGCCATCTGCGCCCACATAATATCCGCAGGCGAAATGCCTTTGAAGGTTCGGGACTTCCAATCGTGCTGTAATGGTTTTGTCATGTCCCCATTTTATACTAATTCGTGCGCGCTCCCTGTTTCTCAACAAACAATTTCGTCGCGTGCGCCACGCGATCGTTGGAACCGTTCGCGCCGTCCAGATTCGACTCCCACGGGGCCTTCTCGCGGCCAGACTGTGCGCGCGGGACGAAGACGTTGGAGGAGGTCGAGCCGGGGGCGAGGTTCGGATTCGCGGCCTGCTCAGCATACTTCTTACGTTCCTCGGCGGCGCCTTCCTCGCGGAGCTTCTTCTCGTAGGCTTCACGAGTCACCTTGTCCGCAGTCTCACGAGCAGCGGCAACGTTGTACTTCGTCTGCCAGAAATCGTAGACGTTTTTGTTCGCGGCGACGGCTTCCGCGCGGAGCTTCCGCACGTCTAGCCGCTGCGCGGGGAAGAGTTGAGAGTGTTCGAGGACCATGTCTTGGAGGGCGGCCAGGCCATCGCCGACGCTGTTGGACATTTCCTTGAGGGAGTCCATGGTCACGAACTTGGATGTATCAATTATATTCTCGGTCTTCTTGTCAGGCTGCGTGTTGCCGGTGCCATCGAACTTGTAGCCCATCTCCTCGGCGACCTTGCGGAGTCCTTCATCCGTGGACTGCGCTACGAGAGAACGAAGCCGAGCCGCTTCCGCGTTCGCTTTCGTGGCATCGGACTGCGCCTTCGTGAGATTCGGCTGCGCGACATCGTTGTACCAGGTGTCGGCTTTCGTCTTGTAGTCGAGGACTCGTGCTTCAGCGTCGGCTGCGAGTCGCGCGGTTTCGGCTGCGATTCGCGCTTCTTGAGCCTCGAATGCCTTGCGTCCGATGGATGTATCGAGGACTTTGATATCCTCGGATGATGCGCCCATCGACTGGAGATATTCCGCGTACGTCATCTATTTATCCTCCCACCGGCGGAGCTTGCGGCTCGCCAGGTTCGCTGTGAGCCATGATCGCTGGCATTAACTTCCCTCGTATCAATTCGTTGATCTCCGCCACCCCTGGACTCGCGCCCGGAAACGCCTTCGCGATCGCCCGCAGCCCGTTCACGACCTGGAGCATCATCTGCGTGCCCTGCTGCATCGCGGGGGACGGGGTGGGAGGGGCCGGGGATACCGCCTGCGGCGAGGTCGGCGGTCCCTGTTGGGCAGAGTCGTCCGCGCCCGGAGGCGGAGGCATGGCGGCTGGAGTGGAGGCCATACATCAGACTTTCTTGTGCGCTTGCTTGGCGGCTTTCTTCCAGGTGCCGTGCGTCATGTTCTCGGCGTGCATGTCGCCCGCGAGCGCGAGTTTGCGTTTCGTGCCGCCGAGCTTCGCGAGGTTACCTACGAAGCCGCCGCGCTTGGATTTCGACTTGCCGTATCCTGCCATCGGGTACTCCTTCACGGTGCGAGATGGAACGATTCGGTTGATAGCCATGAGAGTGAAAAGGGGCGGAGTGTTTCACGCCAGCCGCCCCTTCCGGTTGATCCCTACTCGGGAGACGCTGGCGATGTCCCCGCCAGCCTCGTTTCCGGGCAGGGGGGGATTACTTTTTGTGCTTTTTGCGCCGATTGGCGACGCGCCCGAAAGTTTCCATTGTGAGTTCTCCTTTGTGTAAGGTCCAAATACAAAAAGGCTCGAACCGCTTACCCTTGGCGTCGGAGACGTTGGGATAAGGATTCGAGCCTTTTGATATTCCCGCGAGGGCTGAGACCGACGCAAGAATCAATTGGAACTCTTAGCCTATGGAGAGAGTACGCGCGAAGGGGGGAGGGCTGTCAACTACTATTTTGAATATTCTCACGCTTTATCGAGTTCGTCGAATTCCACGCGGCGCTCCTCGCGGAAGCGGAGGGTGGCGGGGCCGCCGCACGCGATGTCTATCATCAATGTCCCGGTGACGTGTTCGCGGCGGAGGTGCGCGAGCGCGAGGAGGATGGAGTCGTCGCCGTTGTCGAGGGAAAAGTGGCGCTCTCGTACTACTTTTGTTGTATCTGTGGTCATGGTAGGGGTCACTTGCTTGTAGCCACCGTGGTTCTGGAACCGCCGTCCTTGGACTTCAGTGAAGGCGGCGCGCTAAAGCCAGGTGGTCGCCCTTCTGATGCCGCGCCATTCGGCTTCGGCGCACCTGGAGGAGCGCCGCCGCCGGGAGGTCCGCCGAGTCCGAGCGCCTCGCCGAGAGCTTTCCCGCGCGCGGCCATCTCCAGTTCCATTTCCTTCTCGCGGATGAATCGTTCGATGCACGAATTTCCGTCTATTGTTCCGTAGTTCGGCACGCTGCACGCTTCGGCGATGGTTTGAGAGTCGATCATAATGCCGACTTTGCGGAGTTGGATCAGCAATAGTTTCATGCTCGTCTGCGTGAGTTCGTGAAGGGAGTTGGGGAGGATGAAGAAGCGAAGGTTATCCGCGAACGTGCGCGCGCGTTTAATCTTCTCGGTGGGCGACGGCTGCTCGGTGTCCTCGCCTGGGAGGTGGGACGGGACCAGCGACGCCGGATCGTAGTCGAAGATTTCCTGCGCGATGCCGTCCGGTCCCACCCACTGCATGATTCGCGCGGAGGTGTAGTACTGGCAGATGAGGTATTTCACCATCACGCCGATGTCGCGCATGGGAGGCTCCATGGCGCGGGACATGTCTTCGATGATTGGACCGTTGGCTTCCATTACTTTTTGTAGTTCGTCCATCGAGCCGACGGCGCGCATTTTCGCGAGCGCCATCACGTCGGCGATAGCCATTTGGTGATCGAGGGTGTTCTCAAGTTTCTCGATCATCTGCATGGACTCAGGTTCCACGCGGAGAGTTTGGGCGTCTACTGTGGGAGAGAATGGCTGGCCTTCGATCGCGGAGCCGTCGTAGCCGATGCGGTCGTTCGGCTTGTAGGGATCGTAGCGACGGGCTTCGGACATGTTCGTCGCGTTGGTGTCGAAGGCGAGAGAAGGCTGGAGTTGCTGGCCGATCTTATCCATGTTGCCGCGGAAGATTTTGTTGATCGCGGATTGGATTTCGTATCCGTCGTGTACGAGCGAGAAGCCAAGAGGCTCCCACGGCCATTCGTCCATTGTGAAGGGAGCGAGAGGCGCCATGCCATGCCAGTCGAAGGAGGGGCCGTCGTAGGTGATTACTTGATCGGAGCCTAGCATGAGGCGGCGGAAGGGATAGAGTCGCGCGTCAGTTTCAGTCGCCTTGCGATACGACATCTGATTTGTGCGTGGGTCCATGCCGACGGGAATGTCTTGGCCGACGTAGGGGACGGTGTAGGCCCAGGATGCGCCGGGTTCACCCATTGGGATCGCATACCTCGTCGTGTTAATGGAGAGATCAAGGACATAACAGTAGCGAATGGGCACCAATAAATCCGTGAGCGCCTCGTTCGCGGAGCCACGAGGCGAGCGTCCGAAGATGCGCTGGAGGAGATTGCCGGACGATGCCTTGCGGATGCCATCGTCCGCGTACCAGTAGCGCGCGGTGGAGGGGTTGAGGCGGGATTGGTAGGCGGGAAACATCGCGTGCGCGAGGTAGACGGGCATCTCCTCTAGGATGGTGACGGTGTAGGCTTGCTGCCAGTCTCCGGTGGAAGGGAGTTGGAATGGGAGCACACAGGGAGCACCATAGGTGAATAGCTTGATGTCTCCGTGTCCGGTGCCGCCCATCTCTCGTCGGTATACAGGACGTATCCATCCTCTTCCGGTTGCGGCTGCATACTGTAACGCCTCCTTCACGCTTCGATCCGCGAACTGTTCGAGATACCACGCCTTCGTTACCTTGTTCATCATCTCGGCTTGATTCGCGTAGGCTTTGTTGTCGGAGTGATATCCCCACATGGGACGGAGCTTCGCCATCGTGCCGACGACTTCGCGGACGTTGCGCTTCAATCTATTCGAGGAGACGCGGGAGCGGTATTCGGCGATTTGACGGTAGTCAGAGTCCTGGCCTGCGAGGATGGAGAGGGCTTTATGATAATCCTTGTAACCACGCTGGGATTTCAGCCACGCTTGGCCTTCTTGAGTACACTCATTCAGCCAGCCGATCTTGCGGCCTTCGGGTAGAGCGGCCGGAGGACATTGCCAATCTCTATACAGTCTCTCTTCAGGCATATTATTTCACGTCGATGTGATCGACTCGCTCGGAGTCCGGCGCGCGACCATGAGAGTCCATTTCTCGCATCCACAAATACATCACACGATGCTCGAATCGTTGTTGGTGCTTCGCGCGCTTCTCCTCGCGGAGCTTTAGGTAGCCAGCAATGAAGTCGCGGTCGTACGCGCTCGTGCTATTGCTTACCATGCGCTGCCGCAGCTTGTCGGTCATCTCCGCGTACTTGCGTCCCAGCACGGCCTCGTCGTGCAGGAATTCTTCTTCAGCGGATCGGCGCTCCTGCTCGCACAGCACGCGCTGGAGCTTGTCCACGTCGGGAAGATTGTCCGCGTGCTCGCGGGAGTACCCGGATGGCGTGGGGAAGTCGGAGTACGGCGCGAGGAGAAGGTAGCCGGGAGGGTGGGCGGGATCGCGATAGTTCTTGAAGTAGACGACGGGTTCGAGCGAGCCGAGCTTGCGCATCAGACTGGAGCCTCCACTACCACGCTCCGCTTTTGGAATCTCTCAATTAGTTGAATCACACGAAGTGTGGTTTTTGGATGTAGGAGAATCTTATAAGCATTCTTCTCGTACCATGTTGCCACATCCCATTTGCCTGTTATTGCGCGGCCAGCGCCGCACCAGTCCGCGACCATTTCGCGGACGAAGTTCTCCGGCATCTTCAAGAATTTCGTATCGCCGTTATCTTCTCGTAAAACCCAATGCTGCCAGTGATGTGGATTCCTGTGTTGGTGATGCAGCCAAGCGAGATCAAATGGCGCACGGTGGGCTTCTACGCTTATCCAGTAAACCCAATCGTCTGGTTCGTTCTTGTCAGGTTTCGGCCCGTAAAAGAAATTCGCATAGGGGAACCACTCGCACGGCATGAACTTGGACCAATCGTGAATCACGAGCCGCCAGAGAGGAACTCCTGTTTTCAAGCCAGCAAGAAATACAAACCACTTATGACGAATGAGGTATTTTAGATACCGCAGATGCCGCATCAGTACGCCTGCTTTCTAAGGCTCGACGTGTCTCCGTACAATATATCACTAAGTGTAAGCGCGCGGGTTTCTTTTAATTCTCCTGACGAGATGACTGGGCCAGCGTACGGCGCGATGTCCACGGGCGGGAGCGTGACCGCTTCGAGGAGTCGCTTCTTGCTGCGTTCCGCCACGATGTCTTGATCGTGCGGGCAGAACGCGCCCATCGCGGCGGCGAAGATGCGGTCGTCGTGGCCGCCTTCTTCGTGCTCCAGGCGCTCCTTGCCGGTGGCGGTGATATGCGTCTCGAACTGTTTCATCTCCTCGATGAGCCACGGGGAGTTAATCTTGATCCAGCCGTTCTGCGCGCACTGGACGAAGTAGCCGGTGAGGATGGGACGGGACCAGCCATACGTATACCAGCCACGTTTCGCACTCTTGGATTTCTTACGCTGCGCGATCTGTCGAGGCGTGAGGTCGTAGCGCGTGAAGACGTGGAAGCAAGCGACCGGGTAGCCCATGCGCATCATTTGTCCCTGGCAGGTGTCGCCGACCGCCGCGACTTGTTCGATGGAGACGTAGGGCATCGGCCAACGCGTCGCCTCACGAGACATATGTTGAGCGTAGTATGCGCCGATGGCCGCGCCGAATGCGAAGGCTTCCGTGTGCGAGACGTAGGAGGATGCGAATTCCGCCGCTTGAAAGTCGGGGGTCTGGCCGGAGCCGAGGCCCCACACGCTGATCACTGTGCTGTCCTCACCTTTCCCTTCGCTCGTGTCGATGCCCATGGAGTAGCGGATGCCGGCGCGGGGAGGGTGGAAGACGATCAGCTTGCCCACCGCGTCGTCGGGATTGTCCTCGCGCAGGGGAGCGGCGAAGCGGAGAGGGATGAGTTCCCAGCGGTGAGTGTCGCCCTTGATGGAGGTCATCTGCACAGGAATACGTTCAGCATTATAATCTATGTCTTCCGTCGGAGGCTCGTGCGCGTCCTCGATGGATTGGCCGGAGACGCCGTAGCAGGTGTAATCGCGCGATCGCTGGTCGTCGATCACTTGGATCGCTTCGTGGCCGAACACTGACTCCACGGAGTGCTGGAGTGCCTCGTCGTCATCGCCGGCCATTTCTTGTAAGAAGGATGATTCGTTCCCCTTCGTCTTCGCTTCGTCGTGGTTTACTTCCCAGAACCATTGCTGGGAGATGGGCATTCGCCAGCGAGCGTCGTGGGAGACGCCGCGGCGGTCCTGCTCGGCGAGGAGGTGCTTCTCCAATAATGGAGACGACCGCACGTATAGTTCCGCCTTCGCGACGTGGTTGCGAGTGTCGCGATTCGGATACCAGTCGCGGGGGATAGGACGGATGTTCAACCATGCGGGCTTCGGGTAGATGTCCACTCCGCAGAACCACGGGAGGAACATGGGGAACATGCGGCAGCGGGGCCAGTTGCGCTTGGAGTAGTACCAGGTTTCCGCCCACCAGCCTTTGTTCGATCGGCCCGTAGATTCGAGGATGCCGAGCACGCTCGTGGAGGCGTGGACCGCTTTCCACAGTCCTTCGTCGATGAGCATCACGGAAGCGTCGCCGTAGAGCGCTACTTCGCTAAGATGATAGATGGTCGGCGTCGAGCCGGTCGCGATGCCAAACTTCTGCGACCCGTGCTGGAAGCTGACGCCGGAGGCCATGGAGCCGAAGAGCATCTTGCCGCGGTCGGATTCCACGCGGGAGGTGTGCTGGGGGCGCAGCCAGACGGGGAGCATGTCGTAGCACAGGAGAAGCATGCGGGACATCTCACTCGTTTTCGTCTGGTCCGCGCTACCGATGACGGAGGCGACGCCGTAGGAGAATATGGTGCGGTGCGCGATCAGGAGTTCGGTGAAGATAGAATTATGAGAGACAAAACCGTCGGCAATGAAGGTACGTGCAGATGTCTGGAGATCAATCATTCGCTGCGCAGGTAAAGACTCAATAGCGGTAACAGTCGCCCACGCTTTTCCTGTTCTCTTTCCCGGCAATTCCTTATCTTGCCACCATTGCTTCGACATAAGACGAGTAGGACGAGTTTGACCCAAGAGTTTGAAAATCTCCCCCATGCGTCCAAGAGTTAGCTTTCCTACTGGATTTTTTCCTAATTTACTACTTGATCCAGCAACTCGATCATCTAACTCTTCACGAAATGTGTACCCACGATCCGCCAAGTACTTCCTCGCTCGATCTAGAACCGGTCCCGGAATTTGACTAACACATAGCTCTGATCCAGCGCGTGATTTGGGACGTAGTGAGCCTTCCCCATCAAGGAGTCCGCCAAACCATCCATCCTCGAAAGTCTCAGCAGAATCCCAATAGTCAGTAATGTAACGAATCTTTTCTTTTCTCTTCAAATGCAGTTTCATCTCCGCAACAGTTTTCCATCCGACAGCCTTTCCTCCGCGCCCCTTACAAAGAAAACGATGCTCCGCAGTCGCCGTCAACGTCCGTCCATTGTCTAGTCTAATTAAGAAGGCAGGCTCAAAGACTTCACGTTTAGCCTCCACAACTCCCAACTTCATCTTTCTTCCATTACCACGACTTTGGTAGCCGTCCTCATCAACGGAGACGATATTTTGTCCCACTTGTATATCCTGAAGCGATATCCATTTTAGGTCAGAGGTCAGTACCTTCGTGTTTGGATGCAGACACATACCTAACTGCCGGGCCTTAAGTATCAAAATCTCTATTGCCGCGCCACGCGACTCCAAATCACAAATGATATCGAAGTAGATGCGCTGGGGGACGCGGAACTTGAATCGCTTGATGACTCCTTCTTCATCGCGGAGGAATGCGTAGCGGGTGAGGAAGTAGGCGGCGTCGCACAGCACGAGTAGCTGCTCGTTCAGCATCCAGGCGCGGTCGCGGTCAGTTAAATTTTGCGTGCCGATGGGCTGGCCGAGTTCGCCGTAGGTATACTTGTCATTGGCCTTGAGGTATTCCTCGAATTCTTCTATTTCGCTGACTGTATTATATTCAGGAGTGAAATGGAATTCTTCAGCGAGGAGCGCCAGTCGCGCGGCTACTTTGCTTTCGGCGTAGATATTTAGCCATGCCTTTCAATAAAATTCCTAGAACGCATGTTGCGACAGATACGACACAACTTACCCAAAGGATGCGCAGAATTGTTGGCTATGTTTTCAGGCGTCAACAAATGCCCTCGCTTACAATGAGTTCTCTCCGCGTAAAACTTACTACGTATGGTGGGACCAATTCCTCTCCTTATATTCTCCTTTCTAGTAACTGGTTCCAAGTGTCGAGGATTCACACAGCAACGAACTCTACATAAGTGATCTAATTCCAAACCAGATGGAATTGCTCCTTGGTATCTTCTATAATTGAAACGATGAGCGGACACTACTCTCCAGATATTTCTTTCTCTGTCTACACAAACTCCAAAGACTGCATATCCTCCAAGATTCAATGCTCCAAGCCAAATCCAACAACCTGACATAGGTTCAGGAGAAACTAAATCATCAAATCTCTCCTCCACAGGTCTAGGCTTCATCGTCTTCGTCGTCCACTTCCACCGCGATGGCGGGCGTGGTGATGTAATCGGGGAGATTCGGCGCGGGCGGCAATTCCTTGGCGTCATTAAAGCGATCTACCGCGCGTCTGATTGTGGCTTCCGGCGGCGGCGCGACCACCACGATCTGCGGCGCCGCCTGCGCTGTCGCGTTCGCGGCGATGTTGATGTTCGTCTGGGAGCCTTTCGGCGTGGGGAGGAAGCCGGTGGCTTTCGCGAGCAGCGTGCGGTCGGCGAGGCCGTCGTCGGTGAGCGCCATCTCCACGGATTTCTGGACGACGCGAGGGTGGTTGACGGCTGCGATGATGGTGGAGGCTTGCGCTCCCATTCGCACGATTTCACCCGTGAGGATGCCTAGAATCGTGAGAGGTGAGACGCCAGCGGCGACGCAGAACGCTTCGATGGGAATGACTTTGCGAAGGTAGATGTGTAGGCCGTGGTAGGTGAGCAATACTTTCTTCGCGTCGGCGTGGTCGGAGGAGGAGAGATAGTGCGGCCATGAGACGGCGATATCGAGTCCTGGGCCGTAGGGTGCGGCATGTTGAATCTCAACGGCTTCATCCTTGCGGACTATCTTGTGCTGCCCCGCGCGCTTCAGAGTACGAGTGATCGCGCGAAGCTGCGGAGTGATCTGCGGGGCCATCGCGACTTGCTCCGGCGTGACGTGGAGTTCGAAGTACGCGCGGTTGCGGAGCGTCGCGGTCTCGGGGAGGAGAGGGAAGGGCATCAGCGGTAGATTACCACTACGGAGGGAAATGGCGCATTATATTTCGCTCCTTTGAACTTCAGACGCCCACGCAGGAAGCGGATCTCACTCGCGCCGACAACATACTCATGCCACCATCGCGTGTCGGTGCGTGCCGGCAGAAGAAATACAGCCAACGATGCTTCTCGCGCTTTCGCTAACCAGTTTGTGATTCCATTTCCGTATGGTGGGTTACAATAGATTCGTTCGCCTGCCCAGCTACGAGTCAATCCTTCTCCGTTTCCACTTAGAGGGCAGGGGTCTAGTGTGAAGAAGAATTCTTCATTTAACTTGGTATAGACATCCATCGGCGTCGCCCAATGCTCACTTATGCTGCTGAAGAGTACGCGGTTCACTTTGTCTGCTCCTCCACGATCCCGCCGTACTCCGCAGCCTCCTGCTCCTTGCGCCATAGCTCGTTCGCCGCTTCCACGTTGAAGGATGCAAATTCGGTGGCGCGCGGCGGGCGCGGGGCGCGGATGCCGAGGTGGGCGCGGAGCATGGAGTTGAGTTCTTCGAGCGCGGCGGCGATGCGGGAGAGGTCGCGGACGGTGCGCCGGATGCGGAACAGTGAAAATAATCTCATGCAAATCTCTTATCTGGATGAGTCGCGAGGAGATGATAGCTAATCATGCCCCTCGTCGCTGAGAATACCTCGTCGATGTCCACGATGCGAGGGGGAGTGGTGGGCAGCAGCATGGGGTAGCGGTGCATCGACTGGGCGATTTCGTCCGCGAGCGCGATGGCGTGATTCATCATCGCTCGTTTCATTTCCCGTATACCTGTCTCACTATTCCCAGCTTCAAGGCGATGCGAAATCTTACGATCCATTCGGCTCCTTTAATTTCGGAGTTGTATGGAATAATCGCGGCGGTCGTGGGGACCGGGGTCAGGCGGTCGGCGCCGGAATCTTCCATGTCTCGCGCGTCTCCTTGGTCACATCGCTGATTGTAACATCGCCGTCGCCGAGTTCAGGGGAGGGGGGATATTTCACCTGCTCGGTTTGAATCGTGCCGTCGGGGCCGGTGGTGATTACAGGGAGCGTGAGGCCGTGGCGCAGACGCTCCTCGTTGGGAGATTTGATGTTACGGTGGAGATTCGCGCCGGAGGCGACGGAATCCTTGGAGGCGTCCGCGAGCGGCGGGGCGGACGCCTGTGGCGCGGCGGCGCTGGACTTGGAGGCGACGCGGACCTCGGACTCCGGGCGCATGGGGTTGTCGAGGTGCAGGCGGAGAGTGAGGTCGTAGGACAGCCTCCCGTATGCGATGTAGTAGCTCAAGAGTCCTTCATTCTCCAGCAACTTTTCGAAGTCCGCGCGAAGGATCGTCTTGATCTCCTCGCCTCCCAACATTTTATTCGTTACGTTCTCACGCGATGTGGTCAATTTTATTCTTCCTTTCGCTTGTGCTTCCTGCCCGCGTACTTGCCGACTCCCTTGCGCCTGCCCATCCGCGATCGCCGCCGCTCCACGCTGAGGCGCAACATGGCATTGAACCACACTTCGCCGTTCAGCGGGGAGTCTATTTCGCTGCGGAGGATGGCGGTCCAGGCGAGGCCGGCGTTCAGACAGTTTACGCTGCGGGAGCGGTGAGTCACTTTTAATTGTGCCAGCGCGTTCGCTGGGTCGGGGTCGCGTTTGGATTGTATCGCGCACCATGGTAGCCATCGCGTCTCCCAGCGACCGGCGATCGCGGAGTCGCGGTCGACAGGCTGACGCGGAGGATGAGGAATGCGCGGAGGGTCCATGGTGTGCGCGGAGAGTTCGGTCATCAGTCATCACCTCGCGTGGTGGGCCAAGCGTCCACCTTCGCTTTCTCCAACTCTTCACGTTCCGCATCAGTCTGTGGCACGCCAATCTGATCAGGAGGAATGTCCACTGGCGGAGGCGGCGGCGGAGTCGCATCGGCGGGCGGCGCGGGGGGCGCGGGGTTATCGTCCGCCGATGGCTCGGGGATCACCTCCTCGGGTGCTGCGACTACATCCGATGGCACATGTGATGTCTGGCGCTCCGGCTGCTCCTCGTACGCGGGCGAAGGCGCTAAACTTATGGCGATTGTACCTCTCTGCTCATATATAGGCGGCGGAGGAGGTATTCCCGTGACGCCGTCCGCGCGCTCCCATGGCGCAAGCGGCGTCTCACTTATGAAAGTGCGCGTTGGCCTAACTTGTTTCGTTCGTGTTATTTGCTCCACGCGATACCGCAGCACGGTATCCCCAGTCTTCGCTCGCCGCCGTCCCTTGCGAGTGCGCCACGATGGAGGATGAGGGTCGGATGGCTTGCGGGAGCGCGACGTGGGTGGAAGCATCCAGGCGGTCGTGCCACAGCGCGCGCAGGTGATCGGAGGAACGAAAGGGTCGTAAGGCTTCCAGTCGTAGCCGCAGCGGAGACATCGCACGTGTTGGCGAGGGAAGTTGAGCGCGTCCTTCTGCGCCTCGCGAACCTCTTTCCGCAGCGTCAGCCATTGCTCGCGGAGGGTGCGGAGGCGGATGGCGAGTTCGACGGTGGATTCGGATGGAATAAGTGTAGTCGTCTCGGTCATGCGTGAGATCTTAACTGTTGGGCTATATATTCAGAGTACGCGGGCGGAATGGCTTCACTCAATTCTCCCCGCGTCATCCAGTCGATGCCCATCGCCTTGCGTCCGTCCGCGATCTTGTTCTTACGTCCGGCTGCATGTCCATGCCTTCTACTCCTGCACTCGTGTCCGAATATGACTAGCCAGTTGCCTGGATGACCTGGAATACATGGTACTGGATCTACATGGAAGCTCGTCTCGAACAGCCGATGACGCTTTACATTCAAGCCAAATGAGAGGCCACAAAGTGTGATAGGATTTCGTAGTGGTGCGCCTGGAGTATTCTCAATGCACCACGGCGTACCATTCATCCGCTCTCGCACCGCCCCGATCAGCTTCGGTGCGTCCTTTGCGAGATGCCGGGTCGCCGCAGAATACTTCTGGCACGGCGGACTCGCCCAAATGAAGTCGAATCCCTCCAGCGGGAACGTCATCGCATCAGCGAGCACGAAGGTGAACGGATATCGCGGCTGCAGCTTAATGTCCACCCCCACGATTTCCGCGTCCGGCCACGCTCGATGCAGTCCCATCGCCGCGCCACCCGCTCCGCAGAATAAGTCTAACACTCTCATCACAGTCACCATATCACATTCCCCCTGACCTTGTCAAGCGGAGTCTTCGTCCACAGTGTCAGAATGGAACGTAACACTATGATTACAATAGACTTGACAAAAATAATAAAAAGTAGTATATACCTATCCACTTATGTTGGACACGCCGCCGCCGCGCTGCGCCCCTATACCGGACAACTCGACGCCATCGCGTGACGCCATCAGCCTGATGACCATGACCAGTGTGTGGTGCGCCGGCCGCATGCGGCGCGTGCACGGTGAGAGGAATCGAGTCGCGTGGCGCATCGCGCAGGTGAACCATCGCGTGGGCGCCCGCGGTGACAATGGTCAAGGACAAGGGACTATCGAGCACGCATGTTGAGACAAGCGCTGCCTCGAATAGCACGACACATGGCGATAGCGTCGCGTTCGGCCCAGGAGCACTCTTCGTCTGGGATGTCACAGTCTAGAATATTAAGCTCAACCTTGAGGCCTTGTTCTAACAGTCCCTTGAGCCACTCAGACTTGAGTAGATATGGCATGGAGCGTACTTCGCAGTAGTGATCCTTGTATCTCTTCCAAGGATCAACAGACAGACCAATGTAACACTTTGGGGATCAGTCGGGTCAGTCAACATGTAGAGCGAATACATCCAGCCAGCATAGCACAAGCTCGACATAGCCGTACATAGTACTATGGTTTACCCATTCCTGGCACTATTTTGCCACTTCTCGTCCGGCCGCGTCTGGCGTCCATTTTGTCGCCTAATGTTATCAATAACTTAGAGTGTGCTGAATTGGAACGTTGATTGCTATATAGAGTAGTGTAATGTTTACACAGTCAGACAATACGAATTCGCTTGACAAGGTTATAGAGAGTGTGCTAGATTGGAACATCGGAGGTCATATGACACAATCACTCGGCACCATTCGAGAGTTTAAGACACGCAATTTCAAGGTCATTGTAGACGCAATACCAGAGGATGACCCTGACCTCTCATTCGACGATACCGGAGAGGTCGCGCGCAAGCTAGATAATGGCACATTCATTGCGTTCGTTGCGCGCGCCCGCGTGTTCCTGCAAGGTCATCAAGTAGGCTCTGATTATCTCGGCGGATGCATCTACCAGTCTCTGAATGCGTTCCAAGACCATCGGGAGTGTGGAAAGCGGAACAGGAAGCTGGAACGTCAAGGCAAGTCTGGACGTTGTGGTAGCTACTTCCACGACATGATTCAAGAGGCGTGCGCAGAAGCCCGCAACACCGTAGCAAAGATGGCAAGTGTTCGCGTTCGACGCTAGACGCGGCGATCTCGGCATACTCACACTGTGCCGAGCGCGACTCGCCTAGAGTCAATCGGAGGATACATGGACGCATTAGAGCTAACGCAGTGGGAACCATACATCGGGCCGGATGCAGACGTTGTAGCGCAATCCCGTGCAAACTGTGACGGAACCAACATCTTGTTCCGAGTCAAACGAAGTATCAACATCCTGCTATACAGGGAACAGGATGAGAATCAGATAGACTCTTGGATTGATGCAAGGCGAATCGTATCAGACTTGCTTCGCTCCATGTAATCGTGCCTTGCGCATCGGACACTTGCGAGTGTCCCTTGCGGAACGCATGAAGCGTTTCACATCGGAGGTTACACAATGGACGTAGAGGGATTCAAGCTCGCGGTGGCGGCTGGATTCATGGCAGGGATGGTAATCGTGTTCACGTGGATGATGGTGTGCCTGTGACCATCAACAAAGATGAAGTGATTAGATTGTGGCATATCGCACGGGTTGCTCTGGATACACCATCGCGATTCGATAGGCTCCAATACGTCAAACGTGAGTACCTCAAGGCGCACCCGGAATGGTCCGCGAAGCCTACCACTTTGTGGATTGAATTGTGCGATGCCACGTTGGTGATGCAATGAGCGCAACCCTGCACTATCACATCGCACTCGCCATGTTCGGCGCGCAGTGGTATCTATGGCTGTGCCCGGTCGCTACGGTGGTCAAGGAGTTTGTGGTAGCGCAACGACAGGACGCGGTGATCACGCTAAATTTAACTTGGAGGTCACGATAATGACATTAAAGCAATTTATTCGGGAGCATCGCACAGAACTAGACCAATGCATAGCCCGTGCTCTGGGGCAGGACAAGAATCCACGCGCCAATGATGAGGAAAGGCGGTTGTGGATTCTGAACGATGAGGGACTGTATCGGTGGGCGCGGTCGGAGGGAGTACAAATATGATCACATCCAAGGACAGAATGGAATTCGCGTTCGCCATGGGGCGGCATAGTCGCGCGAGCATCCATGAATGCCGGCGGCTATTGCGATACGCGGCCACGTACCAGAGGCTAGAGGAGACGGCCTGCAATCGGGAACTGACGGCGAAGGAATCCGCGAAGCTGGAGAACGTTGAAAAGTGCATCCGGCTGCTCGTGGAGGGCTTCGAGTCGAAGGTGCATTTTCAATCCGATCCTCGCGGATGCTGCGTCAAGGTGCGCACGCCGGACGGATACACGAACGACATGGGGCGGGAAGGGATCTGCGTTCCAGCGTAGCCTAGACGCATAACCAGGCAATCGGAGGAATCATGAAATTGTATAAGCTCACTGACGAGAAGGGACAGACTAGGGGCGGCGTGCAATGGGGCGAGAATGTCACGCACACCGCGACCGGAGACGCGACACAGGATTTATGCTCGGATGGATGGATACACGCATACACGTCGCCATTGCTGGCCGTGTTGCTGAATCCAATTCACGCGAATTTCGCCTCGCCTAAACTATTCGAGGCGACCGGCGAGGTAGGCAAGCGCGATGGTCAGCTTAAGGTAGGTGTGCGTTCGCTTACCACAGTAAAAGAGATTCCATTGCCTAGTGTGACGGATACGCAACGGATTGCGTTTGGCATCTTGTGCGCCTTGGAAGTCTGTAAGGACGCTGAATTTACAACATGGGCGAAGGATTGGCTAACTGGGAAGGACAGAGGTGAAAAGGCGGCGTCGGCGGTGGCGTCGGCGGCGTCGTCGGCGAGGTGGGAGGCGAGGGCGGTGGCGGCGAGGTGGGAGGCGAGGGCGGTGGCGGCGAGGGCGGTGGCGGCGA